>OJHO01000811.1_pt1 | contig 12030 bp, 15 predicted proteins | sample 1595311 | NCBI WGS metagenome assembly OJHO01 (sample SAMN05416879, study PRJEB24817) | seawater metagenome | isolation source: Sea water | place: Canada:Atlantic | collected 2013-11 | reverse complement strand
TCGGAGATGTGTATAAGAGACAGATATAACGAGCTTAGCTTTTTTAAATAAATGGATTAAGAACGATAAAAACCAAACGCTGCTTGAGCTGAACGAGGACGACGTTTCATCTAATCAGGCGTCAGAAACAGGTTCAGATAAATTTCCTGACACGCGGCTAATCAATGGGGTGCCGATTAAGTTAACGTACCGTTTCGAGCCGGGGCACCCAGAAGATGGTGTAACCGCAGAAATTCCGCTAGCACAATTAAACCAATTACCTCGGGAGCCGTTTGATTGGCTGGTGCCGGGGTTGTATGCAGAGAAAATTCAGGCGTTAATCAAGGGCTTGCCAAAAAGCTTGCGCAAACAATTTGTTCCTATACCCCAATATGTTGAAGCGTGTTTGCAAGGCTTAGAGTATTCAAATGGTGACTTACTGGATGCGCTAGTGAGTTTTCTTAACAAGGCAGCTGGGGCATCGTTAAGTAAATCAGACTTTGAGTTAGAAAAATTACCCATTCATTTACGCATGAACTTTTATGTTGTAGGCGAAAAGGGAAACGTTATTGCGGTGTCCGATGACTTTAGGGCACTAAAAAATCAGTACGCTCAGAAGGCGGGGCAACAGTTTCAAGCGGCACTAACGAGCGCGCTGTCAACGGCTAGTGCAACCGAATGGCAATTTGACGACATTCCGGTTCATCAGACTATTCAACATAAGGGGCAAGCATTAAAGGGCTTTCCTGCCTTGGTCGATGAGAAGAATTCCGTAGGTCTCACCTTAGTTGATTCGCAAGAAGAGGCGAATAAACTGCATCAAGGTGGCTTGATTAGATTGTTCAGGCTTAAGTTCTCTAAAGAGCTCAAGCAATTGGGTCGCAAGTCTGCCTTAACGACAGCGCAGGCATTTAGTTACCAGCAGCTTAAGCCGCACCCGTTTTACACGTTGAGTGTGGGTGACGATATGTTTGATGATTTGGCGCATCAATTGATGGCGACTTTATTTTTAAGCCAGGATATTCGCTCAGAAAAGGAGTTTGATAAAGCCGTTGACCAACAAAATGCGTCTGTTTACGCGGTGGGTTATGAGCTGTCGAACACAGTCGGTAAGATATTGGATTTATTAAAAAAGATTCAACAAGCGTTAATTATTTGGCAAGGGCAGCCCATATACGAAGATGTCACTAAACAATTAAACAGTTTGTGTTACCAAGGGTTTATTCGCCACGTGCCAGCGGATAAATTGGCGCTGTATCCGCGTTACCTAAAAGCCATCGAGGTTCGACTAGATAAGGCCAAAGGGCAAGCGCAAAAAGACCATGAAAAGACCGCCTTAGTACGACCGTTTGAAACCTTATTTTGGAGCCGTGTAAGTGCTGCTAAAGAAAACCCAGAGCAAACCGAGTTCCGCTGGATGATAGAAGAATATAGGATTTCTTTATTTGCCCAACAAATAAAGACCACCCAGCCTATTTCTGAGAAACGCCTTCAAAAAGCGTGGCAAAAGCTTGTAGGTTAGCTAACTGCGATTTTGAACGAGAATCCAAGGTAGTACGATAACTGACCAAAGTTCAGCCTTGCCCTTAGACCATTCGCTTGCTTCTTCATTAGAAACGCCAGCCAAGTGGTTCTCAGCGATCCATTGTTCAATTAAAGCCTTATTGTCATTGGCTAATTCTAATGCCGTATCGACTAAATCAAGGTCTTGGGAAACGCGTAATAAATTACCTTTAGCAAAAAAACGTTCTAAATCTTTCCAGTTAATTTCGGCTGTTTCGGCGTGCAGCGCATGCCATTTTTCACTTTTATTGTCCATAGAGGGTATTTTACATAAATTTTATCGACTTATCGGCAAAGCATTAGTCAATATTGTTGTTAAAATAGCTATTTATTTACTTAGCCGTAAAAAACATATATTATTTAGGAATAACTATATTCCTTTTAGACATTTGGATGGAAAACATGGAAAACTTCACACCGTATACCTCATTAGCAGGTGGCATTTTACTTGGCATTAGCGCGAGTATTTTAATGTATTTAAATGGTCGTATAGCCGGTATCAGTGGCATTATTAGTGGTATTTTCAATAACCCGTCAGCGACAGAAAAAATGTGGCGGCTTGCCTTTATAGTGGGGCTCATTGCGGGTGCTTTTGTATACAATCACTTTTTTCCGATTAGTGTTCAGCCCCGAGAAGGTGTAACAACAGCCTTGTTGGTAGTAGGCGGCCTATTGGTTGGTTTTGGTACAGCTCTGGGCAGTGGTTGCACTAGCGGGCACGGCATTTGTGGCGTGTCGCGTTTTTCATTGCGGTCAATAACCGCGACAGGGGTTTTCTTAATCAGTGGTATTGTCACCGTTTATGTCGTTAAACATATTATAGGGGCTTAATGATGAATAAGATCTTAAGTGCTTTATTGGCGGGTAGTATTTTTGGTGTTGGTCTTAGCTTATCGGCTATGGTTGACCCGAATAAAATTATTAATTTTTTAGATATCACGGGCCACTGGGATCCAAGTTTATTGTTTGTTTTAGGCGGCGCGGTGATGGTAACACTCGTTTCATATCGGTTTATTTTTGCTCAAGGCAAACCAGTATTTGACAATGAGTTTCAACTGCCTAGTGCGTTTAAAATAGATGCTAAGCTGTTGATTGGCTCAAGTTTATTTGGTATTGGCTGGGGTTTAGTTGGATACTGCCCAGGGCCGGTTGTTGCCAGCTTGGGGTTTGGGTTTGAAGAGCCTTTGATAGTAGTGGGTTCGTTGTTGGCCGGCATGATGTTGCATAAGGCCATAGTAAAGGCTTAGCCGCGTTACAGGCGAGGTTTGAATCAAGTCGCAACCGAACCGTGATATGGCTCGGCTAAGATTACAGAGATAGTATTCATTAAGCGCGTCGTCAGTCGTTGCATTAGCCGATTAGCATCTTCAAACCAACAAAAATTAAAATCAACGAAAAAACCTTTTTTAACGTGGCAGTGGGTAAGTTGTGCGCTAAATGTACCCCAAGCGTCGCGGAAAATAGACTGGTGCTACTGATACCCAAAAAAACAGGAATGTTGATATAGCCGATATTACCTGCGGGTAACGCCGTTGCGTGAAAGCCAATAACAATAAAACTTAGGGCGCCAAAAACAGCTATGGGTAAGCCACATGCACTGCCTAAGGCGATGGCCTTTTTAATGGGCACATTATGCCAGCTCATGTAAGGTACCGTGAGTGTGCCGCCACCAATACCAATCAAGGTGGATAGCAACCCTAGGATAGAACCAGCAATGGATAACGGTACAGTCGATGGTAGTTGACGGTGTGGTTTCGTTTTTAGATTAAAGATCATACGGATACCATTCAGTAGTAAAAAACAGCCGAAAATACCAGCCAATAAATCACTACTAAGAAAGTGAGCTAAGTCCGCCCCAAACCAAGCACCAATAGCAATACCTGGAGTCATTGTTTTTACAATGGGCCATTGAATTGCGCCACGGCGGTGTTGTGCCAAAATTGAAGAAATTGAGGTGACGACGATCGTAGCTAAGGAAGTAGCGATAGCGGTTTGCATGATCGTATCGGCTGGCATACTATGCTGGTTAAGTAGCCAGGCGATAAACGGTACAATGACGATACCGCCGCCAATACCTAATAAACCAGATAGGGCGCCAGAGATAACTCCAAAGGCCGCACAATATAAAAAAATTTCGAGCACTGTCTGTTACCGTGGGTTAAAAAATAATAGACAATTATAGCTTGTATAAGGATGCGTTAATGCAAATATACCTCGTGGGTGGTGCGGTCAGAGATCAATTATTAGGCTATCCAATTAAAGACCGTGATTATGTGGTGGTAGGGGCAACCGTAGACGATATGTTGCAACAAGGGTTTAGCCCGGTAGGTAAAGATTTTCCGGTGTTTATCCATCCAATAAGTAAAGATGAGTATGCGTTGGCTCGAACAGAGCGAAAATCTGGTGTAGGTTATAAAGGCTTTGAGATCTTTGCTTCTCCAGATGTAACACTTGAGCAAGATCTACAGCGCCGAGATCTGACCATCAATGCAATGGCCTTAATCAATGGACAGTTAATTGACCCATACGGCGGCAAGGCCGACCTTGATGCAAAAGTGCTTCGGCATGTATCTGACAAATTTACAGAAGATCCACTGAGGGTGCTGAGGGTGGCGCGTTTCGCTGCAAGGTATGCTCATTTAGGGTTTACCATTGCACCGGAAACAATGGCGATGATGCGCCAAATAAACGGCAATGGTGAATTACAATCACTTGTCGCCGAACGGGTATGGCAAGAAATAGAACGTGCTTTAGCAGAACAGTCGCCCTGGGTTTTTTTTGAGGTGCTACGCGAGTGCGGCGCATTAGCCGTTATTTTGCCAGAACTTGATACGTTATTTGGTGTGCCTCAACCAGCGCAACACCACCCCGAAATTGATACCGGCATCCATACTATGATGGTATTGCGACAAGCGGTCTTGTTGTCTAGTTTGACAACGGTGCGTTTTGCGGCCTTAACGCACGATTTAGGCAAGGGCCAAACACCGGCAGAACAGTGGCCTAGTCATCGTGGGCACGAATTAAAGGGACTAGTGTTATTAAAGCAGTTGGCGGTTCGCTTACGTCTGCCGAATGATTTTTTAGATTTAGCTCAAAAAGTGATGCAGTTTCATACCCACTGCCACCGAGCGTTAGAGTTAAAGCCAGCTACCTTATTGAAGATGCTGGATTCGATTGGGGCTTTTCGACAAGCCGAAAAAGTTGACCTGTTTCTTATGGCTTGTGAAGCCGACTCAAAAGGCAGACTGGGTTTTGAGTGCAGTGACTATCCGCAAGCAGATCTAGTTAAGCGAGCTTTTATAGCGGTAAAAGGGGTAACTGCTAACGAATTTATAGATCAAGGTATGACAGGTAAAAAGATTGGTGACGCCATATTCAATAAACGGGTTGAAATTATTGCCAAGCTAAATAAAGTGGTTAATACAAATCAGTAAAAACCAGTTAATGTTTGTATCGCTTAGATAGAAGTACAGTATTGCCAGGCTAAGCGTTCAACTGTTAAACGGGTAAAAAAACCAACTGTGCGGCGGATTGAAAAACATTTTTTATCACACGGTGGTTTTTGCGCGCCACAATTTGCGCCAGGGTATCTTGTTGACCAATTATTTTACCGAAAATGCGGTCATAGCTGCGGTTGGTAATAACGTTGTTTTGTGTCGAGCTCAGTAAAAAAAGTTTTCCTACGGGATCTTTTTTAGTTCTAAGTAACCATGCCGCAACTTCTATATTTCGAGCGGCGTTATAAAGCTTCTGAGCATCTAGGCTGTCAAATAGGTAAAAATCGTCTTTCCCGTTGTATGAAATATCTAGCATGCTAGCAATGCCAGCGACATAGGCAAACACTCGGTCGCCTTTGTAGTGAGGGTCGAAGGCTAAGCGAATACTATCTACACTGCGTTTTCCGTTGACTGAAGGGGCAGGGCGTTTAAAAATTCGTTCAATGGCCACTTGTTTTGAAGATAAACGGCTTTTTTTCCACTCATTGGGGTTCCGTTTATAGAGTTTAAGCGCTAATAGCTTAAGTTGACCTAGAGTTTGTTGGAGGTGAGTATCGGCCACCATATCGATGTCGGTTTTTGCCATTGTTTCGATATTAAAATATTCGTAGTGACCGCCTTTTTTATCCGGAACTTGGGCGCAAGCGCTTAATAGGCTAAGTGCAATTAACGTTAAAAAAAATCGGTGTAACATAATTGTTTGCGTACTATGTAGGAACTAAAAGTTTAGTTTATTTTGAGAAAAGCATGAGTGATATAAAAAAAATAGCCTTGATTACGGGCGGCGCTAAGCGAATTGGTGCGGAAATAACGAAAACCTTGCACAGTGAGGGGTTTAACGTGGTGATTCATTACCGGCAATCAGCACAGGCAGCATTAGCCTTAGCGGAGGCGCTTAACAGTACACGCGCTCACTCGGCTTATACGGTGCAGGCTGATTTATTATCGGTGCAGCAAATAGAGCAAATGATGGGTCAGGTTATTGCGCAAACGGGTCGCTTGGATCTGTTAATCAATAACGCATCAAGTTTTTACCCGACGCCCCTTGATGTGACAACTGAAAGTCAATGGGATGACTTGGTGGGTAGTAATTTTAAGGCGCCTTTTTTTGTTAGTCAGGCGGCTTTTTCTTACTTAAGAAAGGAGCAGGGTAGCATCGTCAATATGGTTGATATTTATGCCGAGTCTGCACTGCCAGGATACGCGGTGTATCGTTCAGCGAAGGCAGCGCTTTATACCTTAACGGAGTCCCTCGCTCTGGAGATGGCACCCGAGGTGAGAGTTAATGGAGTCTCGCCAGGGGTTATTCTTTGGCCAGAACACTTGCCCGTCGAAACGCAATCAGAAGTGCTTAAAAAGATTCCAATGCAAAAAAAAGGGACGCCTTTAGATATTGCACAAACAGTACTATTTCTAGCGACGCGGGCACCCTATATAACGGGTCAAGTGATTGCCGTTGATGGCGGTAAAGGCTTGGTTTAATTCCATTCAAAGTGAATGCGTCGTTGCACCATCTGGCTGGTGTCAAAATCTTGCCAAAGTTGATCGTAGCGTTGTTTCAGTACTGGGTGTTTTAACTCACCTGCGATCTCGGCCAGTGGTTCAAGCACAAAAGCGTAACGGGTAATTTCACTACGCGGAATTTCAAGGTCGGGGTCTTGACTAACGTAATCGCCGTATAAAACTAAGTCTAAGTCCAGTGTCCGGGGGTTAAACTTTTTTTGCTCGGGGGTGCGGCCATTTTGTTTTTCAATCTCATCCAATAACAGGTCGACCTGTGAGGCGGTTTTATCCGTATCAAACGCGACGATTAGGTTTAGGAAAGGCTCGCCGTCAAAGCCAACGGCGTCTGCTTCGTAAACGCTAGATAGTTGCAGCTTGCCAAACCGGCCTGTTAAAGCCTGTATTGCTGCGCGAATGTTTTTTTCGCGATCAATGTTGCTGCCAATGCTAATAAAAACCTGTGTCATTTAGGGCTTGTTACCACGCTCTATAATAATGCCAACGTCATCAGCGTGGCGTAGAGCGCCTTTTTTGTTTAAGGTTAGCCTTAGCCAAGGCACATTAAAATCATTGATAATTAGCTCTGCAACTTTTTCTGCCAAGGTTTCAACTAATTGAAAATCACTGCCTTCGACAAAGTCGATCACCGCTTTAGACAGTGATTTGTAATCCAAGGTGTCATCAATATGGTCGCTTGCCGCGGCCTTTTTTATATCCGTGGCCATTTCAATATCGAAAAACACGGTTTGTTTGATCTTGCGCTCCCAATCAAAAATACCAATGACCGTTTCGATGCGCAAATTACGCAAAAAGATAATATCCATAAGACAGTAATGTTAGTTAAGTGAGCGAACTATTATGACCGGAGCAGAATTTCAAACAACCCTAAATTAACTGAATTGGGGTGGTTTGAGTTCAGCTAAGGGCCAGCGCGGGCGCGCTTGAATGCTGAGTTTATCGTGTTCGCCAGCGAGTAAACGCTGATAACCAGCGTAGGCAATCATCGCACCGTTATCGGTGCAAAATTCATGGCGTGGATAAAAAACCGTTGCTTTTTGTTCTTCACACATGGTGTTTAGGGTATGGCGTAAGCGTTTATTAGCACTGACACCACCAGCAACCACAAGGGTGGATAGGCCGCTGTGCTGTAAAGCACGTTTGCATTTAATGGCGAGCGTGTCTGCAACTGCATCTTCAAAGGCGCGCGCGATGTCTGCTCGAGTTTGCGGGTTTAATTCATGTTGCTGGCTGGTGGTTAAGGCAAAGGTTTTTAAGCCACTAAAGCTAAAATCTAAGCCGGCACGATTGGTCATCGGCCTGGGAAAAGTGAACCGGTTGGGGTCGCCCTTTTCAGCACAACGAGCAAGTGCTGGCCCGCCTGGGTAGCCTAAATTGAGAAGTTTGGCCGTTTTGTCAAAGGCTTCGCCAGCTGCATCGTCTAATGACTCACCTAACAGCTGGTATTCGCCAATTTGTTTAACGTGAATCAGCTGAGTGTGCCCACCAGAAACGAGCAGGGCAATAAAGGGGAAGCTAGGGGGGGTGGTTTCTAGCATCGGTGCCAATAAGTGGCCCTCCATATGGTGGACGCCTATAGACGGTATTTGCCAAGCATAAGCTAGGCTTCGCGCAACACTGGCGCCTGCAAACAAAGCACCCACTAAACCAGGGCCTGCGGTATAGGCAACACCAGACAGTTCATTAGCGTTTAGCCTTGCTTGAACTAGACATTGTTTTATTAGAGGAATGATTTTTCGCACATGGTCGCGTGATGCCAGTTCTGGCACCACCCCACCGTATTCAGCGTGCATGGCAACTTGGCTGTATAGCGTATCGGCGAGTAAGCCTTTGTCACCATAGATGGCGATACCGGTTTCATCACAGGATGTTTCAATACCAAGGACTAGGCAATTTTTTTTACTCATTTATTTAGCTGTGTGGGGCTATGATTAACGCGATTATTATACCTAATTATAAGGGTGAGATTGCTCGTAAGGGTTATCAGGGGCTTGTAAGCGTATGTTGAAAAAAGGTGAGGCAGACCGCAGCATGCTATTATACGGATGAATTATAAGTGTTGGCATGCAAAAGCAGTCCATGTATAATCCGCGATCCTTATAGAAACTTAAAATTTAAGAAGAGAGAGAAATACATGCCGTCAGTACGCGTTAAAGATAACGAACCTTTTGACTTTGCTTTACGTCGTTTTAAACGCACGTGTGAAAGAGCTGGTGTATTAGCCGAATCACGTAAACGTGAGTTTTATGAAAAACCAACTGCAGAACGCAAGCGTAAAGCCGCAGCTGCTGTAAAGCGTCACTTAAAAGGTCTATCGCGTACCCGTCGTGCATTGAACAATCTTCGTCGCGGCCGTAGCTAATCAGCTACGCCCGATTCTTCGCTAAGCTATTATGAGTGAAGTCATCAATACTTTGTCGCTTCGTATCAAAGAGGATATGAAAGCGGCGATGAAGGCAAAAGAAAAAGAAAAGTTAGGCGTCATTCGCCTTATTCTTGCGGCAATCAAACAGCGAGAAGTTGACGAGCGCATACTACTGGATGATCAACAAGTACTTCAACTGCTAGACAAGATGGTTAAGCAGCGCCGCGACTCCATCGAACAGTATGATAAGGCGGGCCGTGACGATTTGGCTGAAGTCGAACAAAAAGAAATACTCGTCATTCAATCTTATTTGCCCCAACAGCTGAGCGAGCAAGAAATTGAGCAGTTGATAGTACAGGCAATAAGCGACTCCGGTGCAAAAGGCATGCAGGACATGGGTAAGGTAATGGCTATACTGCGTCCGCAATTACAGGGCCGAGCCGACCTTGGCGCTGCCAGTCAAAAAATCAAAGCCAAACTGGTTTAAATCAGTGGTTCAGGACGCGGTTACGATCGCGTATGTACTTTCCAGAAACAAACTATTTGTATTATTTGCATAATGCGCGAAACTTGTTAGTGTATTGTTGTATCGAACGTTTAGTTGAGTCAGGTTAACAACACAATGTCGGGTCGAATCTCACAGCACTTTATCGATGACTTATTGGCACGTACCGATGTGGTCGACGTGATCGATAGCTTACTTCCCTTAAAGAAAAAAGGCGCAAATTATTCCGCGTGTTGCCCGTTTCATAACGAAAAAACCCCCAGTTTTACAGTCAGCCAAGATAAACAGTTTTATCACTGCTTCGGTTGTGGTGTGAGTGGTTCGGCGATTGGTTTTTTAATGGACTACAGCCACTTAGACTTTGTTGAAGCGGTTGAAGAACTAGCCAGCCGTGCCGGTGTAGAGGTTATTCGTGAGCAGGGGGTCGTAAGCGATAAGCCAAAGCGTGACTTAAGCCCGCTGTTACAGATGAACGAAGACGCCAGTCAGTTTTACCAACAACAATTACGCAACCATAAAACGTCACAACGGGCGAGTGAGTATTTGAAAGGCAGGGGCTTAAGCGGTGAAACGGCAAAAACCTTTCAGCTAGGCTATGCGCCAACGGGCTGGGATAACCTTATGTCAGCCTTGGGTAAAACGGAAGAATCATTGGCGGACTTGCGTGAACTAGGCTTGATTGTAAGCAATGATAATAATAAAACTTATGACCGTTTTCGTGAGCGAATTATGTTTCCGATTAGAAATAAGCGAGGTCAAACGATAGGCTTTGGAGGTCGGGTGATGGACGACGCCGAACCCAAATATCTGAATTCGCCCGAAACGCCGTTATTTCACAAAGGCCGTGAGGTCTATGGTTTATTTGAAGCATTAAAAGCGGCGAGTAAACTACAGAGACTAGTTTTGGTGGAAGGGTATTTAGATGTTATATCGCTGCATCAGAAAGGGATTGCTAACTCGGTGGCTGCCTTAGGTACGGCGATAACACGCGAACATATTGATCTATTATTTCGTTCCGTATCGGAGCTGGTTATTTGCATGGATGGGGATTCAGCCGGTCAAAAAGCCAGTTGGCGGGCCATCGTTAACGCCTTGCCGGCGTTACGAAGTGGCCGACAAATTAAAGTACTATCGTTACCTATGGGGCAAGATCCTGACAGTTTGGTCGGAGATAATGGTGCAACTTATTTTGAGCAGTTAATAGAGAACGCGACACCCTTATCGACGTATTTTTTTGATTATCTAAGCAAGGAATACACGCTAGATACCATGGAAGGACGAGCGGCTATGTTAGAACAGGCGCGCCCCCTCTTAGATACAATTCCAGCAGGTGCTTTTGCAGATATGATGAAAAAACAACTTGCTACCGTCAGTCAGTTAGGCGGCTCCACTCAGCGGGGCTTTTCACCTGCGCGTGGAGTGAAAACACGGCATCAAAGCGGGAAAAAAAGCCCATCAGCCATTCGACACCTAATTACAAGCGTGCTACACGAGCCGCAGTTGGCCAGTAAAATTGACCTAAATGAGCCGTGGCTAACAGTTGATATGCCCGGCATGGCAGTGTTAAAACGAGTTTTATTACTTGCTGGCGATAGTGAAGGTGTTAGTTCGGCGATATTACTGGAGAGATTTCGAGGTGATGAAAATGAGCGAACGATTAAAGCCTTGTTTGCCGAGGAAAAACTTATTGAAGGTGAGTTGTCCGAACATGAGTTTTTAGGGGCTATAGAACGATTAAAAGAGCAAGCTAAAAAAAGTCGAGTAGATATTTTATTAGCAAAATCTAATGATTTAAATGAGACCGAGCGAACAGAATTAAGGGAATTAATTAAATAGTATGGGTGTACGTAGATAAATTACAAATACCTGCTAAAATACCCTGTTCTACGGAACATAATTTTGTGCTCAGCACACTGGAAAACACATGGATAAAGAACAGCAGAAAGAACAAGCTTCTAAAATAAAATTGCTTATTGCCAAAGGGCACGAGCAAGGCTATTTAACCTACGCGGAAGTTAATGATCATCTGCCGCAAGATGTAGAGCCTGAACGCATAGAAGAAATTATAAGTATGATTTCCGATATGGGGATAGGCGTGCACGAAACAGCGCCCGAATCCGATACCGTGTCAGATGGTACAGCTGCTGATACCGTCGACGACTCAGCTGCTGCAGAGGTAGCCGCTGTCGCATTAGCAACCGTTGATAAAGAGCTGGGTCGAACAACTGATCCTGTGCGTATGTACATGCGTGAAATGGGTACTGTTGGCTTGTTAACTAGGCAGGGCGAACTGGATATCGCCAAACGTATCGAAGAAGGGCAAAACGAAATGTTATCTGCTATCGTCCGTTTTCCGGCGGTGGTCGACGCTTTTTTTGATGTTTTTGAAAAGATCAAAAGTGACGAATTACGGTTAATGGATTACATTCCAGATTTTGTCGACTTAGAAGATGATTATGACTACACACAGCCTGCAGCAGCAAAAGATGAGGATGCGGAAGTAATCCCAGATATTACTGTGGCCGATGTTCAAGTGCGTGTGGATGAGATTCTGTCTCTTATACACATCTGACGCTGCCGACGACTCCTTACGTGTAGAT
>OJHO01000808.1_pt1 | contig 12040 bp, 12 predicted proteins | sample 1595311 | NCBI WGS metagenome assembly OJHO01 (sample SAMN05416879, study PRJEB24817) | seawater metagenome | isolation source: Sea water | place: Canada:Atlantic | collected 2013-11 | reverse complement strand
GTATAAGAGACAGGCCCAGGCCGTTCACCCCGGCTACGGTTTTCTCTCCGAGAACACCCAGTTCGCCGAAGCCTGCGAAGCCAACAACATTGTCTTCATCGGCCCGCCCTCCTCCGCCATTGCCGCCATGGGCTCCAAATCCGCCGCCAAGGCGATTATGGAAAAAGCCGGCGTGCCGCTGGTGCCGGGCTACCACGGCGACGACCAGTCCCCGGATACCCTGCGCAAGGAAGCCGAGAAGTGCGGCTTCCCGCTGCTGCTGAAAGCCGTCGCCGGCGGTGGTGGTAAAGGCATGCGCGTGGTCGAGCGGATGGAAGACTTTGACGATGCCCTGGCGGCTGCCAAACGGGAATCGAAGAACGCCTTCGGCAACCCGGACATGCTCATCGAACGCTACCTGACCCAGCCACGCCACGTGGAAATTCAGGTGTTCTGCGACAAGAGCGGCAAAGGCGTCTACCTGGCCGAACGAGACTGTTCGGTTCAGCGCCGCCATCAGAAAGTATTGGAAGAAGCCCCTGCCCCGGGCCTGAGCGAAGACACCCGCAAAGCCATGGGCGAAGCGGCCGTCAAAGCCGCCCAGGCCATCAACTACGTGGGCGCGGGCACCGTGGAATTCCTCTACGAGGTGGACGGCTCCTTCTTCTTCATGGAAATGAACACCCGCCTGCAGGTCGAGCACCCGGTGACCGAAATGGTCACCGGCCAGGACCTGGTGGAATGGCAATTGAAAGTAGCCTGGGGCGACCCGCTGCCGCTGGAACAGTCCCAGGTGAAAACCCGGGGCCACGCCCTCGAAGCCCGTATCTACGCCGAAGACCCGGACCAGGACTTCCTGCCCGCCACCGGCAACCTGCGCTACCTGAGCACGCCTGATGAAAGCGCCCACGTGCGGGTGGACACCGGCGTGACCGAAGGCGACGACATCAGCATCCACTACGACCCGATGATCGCCAAACTCATCGTGTGGGACGAAACCCGGGACCAGGCCATCAACCGCATGGTCCAGGCCCTGGAGCACTACCGAATCGCCGGGGTAAAAACCAACCTCCGCTTCCTCCACGCCCTGGCCGACGCCCAGCCGTTCCGGGAAGCGGAACTGACCACCGGCTTTATCGACGACCACCGGGAACTGCTGTTCCCGAAATCCAGGCTCGACACCCACAAGGCCCTGGTACTGGCCGCAGGCTTCGTGCTGGAACAGCGCAAGTCCCGGGAAGTCATCAGCACCGACCCCTGGTCGCCATTCGGCCGCCAGAACAGCTGGCGCATGAACTCCGAATACGCCCAGCCCCTGCAATTGCAGGTAGGTGACGAGATTCATGAGCTCAAAGTGCTGGAGCGTGACGACCGCTACCAGGTATTCGTCGGCGGCAGCGTGTACAACCTCACCGCCCGCTGGATGACGACTACCTGCAGGCGGTCATCAACGGCCACCGCATCAGCATCCATGGCAACCTGCACAACGACCAGCTGGTGCTCTTCTACGAAGGCGACACCTTCCAGTGCATTCTGTACCGGGAAACCTACGGCTTCGAAGAAATGGCCGGCGAAGGCAGCCTGGCCGCCCCCATGAACGGCGCTATTGTCGCCGTGCAGGCCAAAGTCGGCGACAAGGTCACTGCCGGCCAGAGCCTGGTGATCATGGAAGCCATGAAGATGGAGCACGCCATCAAGGCCCCCGCCGACGGCGTAGTGACCGAGATCTTCTTCGCCGAAGGCGACCAGGTGTCTGAGGGTGCAGAACTGATCGCCATTGAAGTCACCGCAGACGCGGAGAAGGAGGCAGGATAATGGCCTTTCCCCAGAACGTACGACTGGTTGAAATGAGCCCCCGGGACGGCCTCCAGAACGAGCCCGGCCCGATCATTGCCACCCATATCAAGACCGAACTGATCGACCGGCTGGCCGACTGCGGCCTCAACCACATCGAATCCGCCAGCTTCGTGTCACCCAAATGGGTGCCGCAAATGGGCGACGCCACCGACGTCATGACCGGCATCAAACGCAAAAAAGGCGTGCGCTACTCCGTACTCACCCCCAACCTCAAGGGCTTCGAAAACGCCCTGACGGCGGGAGCCGACGAAGTCGCCGTCTTCGGCGCCGCGTCCGAGTCGTTCAGCCAGAAGAACATCAACTGCTCCATCGCCGAAAGCCTCGAACGCTTCCTGCCGGTGATGGAAGCGGCAAAACAACACCACATACCGGTACGCGGCTACGTCTCCACCGTCCTTGGCTGCCCCTACGAAGGCGACATCGCCCCCGAACAGGTCGCCAAGGTAGCGAAGGCCCTGGCCGAAATGGGCTGCTACGAAATCTCCCTCGGCGACACCATCGGCGTGGGCACCCCGCTAAAGGCAAAACGCATGCTCGAAGCCGTCGCCGCCGAAGTCCCGATCGAGCTCTTAGCAGCGCACTTCCACGACACCTACGGCCAGGCCCTGGCCAATCTGTACGCGGTCCTGGAAGAAGGCGTATCGGTTATCGATGCCTCCGTCGCCGGCCTCGGCGGCTGCCCCTACGCCAAAGGTGCATCAGGCAACGTAGCCACCGAAGACGTGCTATACCTGCTTAACGGTCTCGGCATAAAAACGGGCGTCGATCAGGACAAACTAGTGGCAACAGGTGAATGGATAAGTGCGCAGTTAAGTCGCAACAACGGCTCAAAAGTAGGCCAGGCATTAGGCGGTAACTGCGAATGAACAAATGGGGAGTGAGCATGGCGTTCCGGGACCGAAAAAACAGGGATGTTTTTTAAGAGCCTACATGGACGTATTAACGGCGTGTCCCGGACAGACAGGCCCGCAACAATCCATATTCCGTACTATTGGGATATAAGCGCTTCACGCAAGTTCGAAAAGGAAAGAACCGAGAGTACTGAGCCGAAGACTTCTTCACAAGCCAAACGGTTTGCCGTCGAACTCAGCCACGCCTGAAAAGTGGAGTAGCGAAGAGAAGTTCCGCATTGTTCTGGAGACCGCCCCAATGAGCGAGGCGGAACTCAGTGAATAGTAAGCGCCCATAAACCGGCACCTGTTCCATAAACCCAGGATTTGTCACATTGATTCCCTTCTTTAAATCGAGGAGGAATCCCATGGTCAATCCTGACCTGCACGCATCCTGGCAACAGACGCTCTCAGACTGGCAAGAATCGGGCATGTCTGGTGCTGCTTTCTGCAAGCAACAATCACTCAGCTACCACCAGTTTGTCTACTGGCGTCGAAAACTGAACGGCATCACGGTTGATAAGAAGGTCTCCCCGTCTGGGTTTGCGCGCGTTGCTCCGGTCCCAAAGGATCGGGCAACAGATGGCCTGACGGTGTCCTTGCCCGGTGGCGTATCCATCACCGGCCTGCATGCCGGCAACATTGAATTGTTGGGCGCGGTCCTGAGGCAGCTGTGATGCGTAATCGGTATCTGCGTCCATCCTGGGATCTGCCGGAGATCTATCTGTACCGGGCACCGATCGACTTCCGCAAGCAGGCTAACGGTCTGGCACTATTGGTAGAACAGGAGTTGGGCCACAGTCCATTCTCTGGAGCGCTTTATGCGTTCACTAACCGACAGCGGAACAAGATCAAGTGCCTGATGTGGGAGGACAACGGGTTCGTGCTCTATTACAAGGCTCTGGCCGAGGAAAAGTTCAAGTGGCCGGGCCCATCCGACGAACTGATGTCCCTGACCGGCGAGCAGATTAACTGGCTGCTGGATGGCTACGACATTACCCTCCTGCGGGGCCATAAAACCCTGAATTATGAGAGTGTTGGATAGTACTTTTTAGGTGTGTCAGGGCGTTGTTTTTGCTATAATTTCGTCATGAAAACAACACCTGATAACGCCCCTTCAAACCCCAATTTCAGCGGCCTCTCCGCCACTGAAATGATGGCCGTTATCACGGATCTTCAGCAGCAATTAGCCGCCAAAGATGCCGAGATCCACCAGCGCGATCAAGCTGTCGAGCAGCGCGAAAACTATATCCAGATCCTCGAAGAACTGCTTCGCTGGAAAAGAACTCAGCAGTTTGCGGCGAGCAGTGAGAAATCCGCTTGCCAGTTCCACCTCTTTGACGAAGCCGAACTGGAAGCCGAGATCGACGCTTTACGCGATCAGCTGCCGGATGACGTGGAAGAGGAAGACGCACCGCGTTCTTCCCGCAAGCGCCGTCAGCGTGGCTTCTCCGACAAGCTGTTGCGTGAGCGTATCGAGCTGACCCTCAGTGACGAAGAGAAAGCCGGCGCTATCAAGACCTTCTTCACCAAGGTGAAGGAAGAGCTGGAATTTATTCCCGCCCAGTTGAAAGTGCTGGAGTACTGGCAGGAAAAGGCGGTGTTCGAGCAGGATGGTGAGGAGCGCATCATTGCTGCCTTCCGTCCGGTACATCCGCTGGGCAAGTGCACCGCCACGCCGTCACTACTGGCGTATCTGATTACCTCCAAGTACGCCGATGGCCTACCGCTTTACCGGCTGGAGCAGATGCTCAAACGCCTGGGCCATGAGGTCAGCCGCACCAGCATGGCTCACTGGATCATCCGGTTGGATGATGTGTTCAAGCCGCTGATCAATCTGATGCGGGAGGTGCAGAACAGCAGCGATTACCTCCAGGCCGATGAAACCCGGATCCAGGTGCTCAAGGAAGACGGCAAAACCGCCCAATCCGACAAATGGATGTGGGTGACCCGGGGCGGTCCACCCGGACAACCCTCGGTACTGTTCGAGTATGACCCCTCCCGGGGCGGCAAGGTGCCGGTGCGCCTGCTCGATGACTTCCAGGGCATCCTGCAAGCCGATGGCTACTCCGGCTATGGCAAGGTGTGCCGTGACAACCATCTGACCCGCATCGGATGTTGGGATCATTATCCCGAGTCAGTTTTTATCCGGAGTGGACTCTGAGGAGTCCAGTGCTCACGTGGCATTGAGGCTGTATCTTCACGGGATAAAATTACTGTCCGCTATAGCGAGGCCAGAAAGGTGAGCAGGTCGGGGCTGGGCTGCCACGGTGTTGCGTTCACCGGTGTGATACCTGCGCGTTCCCAAAAGGCTTCAAGTGCTGCTCGCTTCATCTGTAAATTGGTTGTGAGATAGCGACTGGTGGTCGCGACACTGGCATGACCGAGATAGTCACGGATGACGGTAATGTCTACGCCCGACTGTAGCAGCGCGACCGCGCAACTGTGTCGAAGTACATGCGGGGTGATTTTTCGGCGCTGTAAGGTCGGGGCCGTCGGAATCGCAGCAGTCACATACTTGCGAAGCAGATAGGCCACACCGTCACGCGTCAGCGGTTCGCCCTGCCGATTCACAAAGATAAAGTTACCTGGTGTGTTGTTGCGTACGGCAGGCAAGCATTGTAGTGCCTGAGTGGTCTCGGGCCACAAGGGGCAAAGTCGATCCTTTCTGCCCTTGCCATGGAGACGCACCTGTCGTGGCGGTGTCAGATGCAGGTCTGCACAACGAACGGTAAGAGCCTCGCTGATGTGCGCCCCCGTATTATAGAGAAACAGCAGCAGTCCATGATCCCGTTGGCCGAGCGCTGTGTGGCGGTCAGGCTGGTCGATGATGGCATGCACTTCCTCGGCTTCCAGATAGGTTGCCAGAGGCTGTCGGGACTTCTTCGCGGGCAGGGCCAGGATCCGTTGATACTGTTCGGCATGCGGAAGGTCAACACGGATCAGATGCTTGCAGAAACTGCGTATCGCGGCGCGTCGATAGTTACGTGTAACGACTGCGTTGGCGCGTACCGATTCCAACTGGGTTAAAAAGGCTGCAATCGCATCGACCCGCAGGTCGCTTATTTGTAAGTCGGCAACGGCGCACCCCTTGGTATCCGCAAGATAAATGAAAAGCAGTCGCAAGGTATCGCGATAGGCGCGCACGGTGTGCGTGCTGGCGCCTTGCAGGCGCTGCAAATAGTCGCGGAAGAAGCTCTCAACGTAGGCCAGCAGCGGATCTTTGGGCTCTCGGCTCATGACGTATTACCACTGTGATACCAGTGTCGAGCGAAGCGCTGGCTGGCAAGATCCATCAGTTCCGGTGTCGCCCTCAGATAGACTTGGGTACCGAGCACGTCAACATGGCCCATATAGGCTGAAAGCCAGGGCAAGCGGGCATGGATATCAACGCCCTCGTGATACCAGACAGTCAGTCGATGTACGGCGAAGGCATGCCGGAACTCGTAGGGACGTGGCCCCGTCCGGCCCCTGGCGGGCTTGAGCCCTTCCCGGCGCAGGAGCCGACAAATAGCATCTGAAGCGGCCTTCACTGGCAGTGCTTGTCCGGTATTGCGTAGCAGCAGAGCGCCCGGGTCAACGGTTGCCGTCGCTTCCAGGATGCGCCGTCGCAGCAGCAGGCAGTCGCTTAGCTCGCGGGCCAGATCGTCCAGAAACGGTACAATCCGGGTTTTTCCCTTGCTCTGCCGGACAAGAAAGCACTGCTGTTCCAGGTCGACATCGGACAGTTGCAACCGCACCGCCTCGCCGAGTCGCAGGCCGGTACAATAGAGTATCAACAACAGCATGCGCAGCATGCCGGCGTCGAGTTTGCCGGCATTATGAACGCTGGCTGCGGCAATGAGATGAACGACCTCGTCATAGGTAAAAATATACGGTAGAAAAGTCGACTCCTTGATGGGTGCCCAGTCCTGTTCCGGTACAAAGCTGTCCGGGTCCCGACGACGGCGATACAGGCACAGTTGGCGGATGACGCCAAATTCCAGTCCCACGCTGACGGGTTGTCGGTGTGGATTGCGCAACAACCACTCATGCAGCACGGCTTCAAACGGCACCTTGCCATACCAACCGGCCCGTTGTTCGACAGCACGTTGAAAGCTCTTCAGCGTCAGCTCACTGCGCCGGTACGAATGCCCCATCGCACGCTTGAAGGCGACAAAGTGGGCTATGTTGTGGCGTGATAATAAAGTTGGTAACGAGGTAATAAAGTTGGTAACTAATGCCGTAAGTGGCTGATGTTTCGTTAAGTATGGTCAGAAATGGCCCTGAAAGTTATCATCTTTATTTTTTCACCCCGACGACGCTATGGGGCGTCCAGCACGATTTTGTTACCAACTTTATTGCCAGACCACATATGTCTTCGGCGAGTTCCGCCGCGCTGACGAGCGTCACTGGGGCACCGGAAGAGGCAGTTGGCGCAATTGCTCGGTGGCAATGCGCACATAGGCGGAAAGCGACTCCGGCGAACGATGGCCGAGAATATCGCTCAGTACCTTGGGTGAGACCTCTTGCTCCATCTGCCGGCATGCATGTGTATGGCGCAGCACATGGCTTCCCAGGTACGCGGCCGTAACGCCGGCCGTTCTGGCATGGCCGACGAGTATATGCCGTATCGCCGAAGACTCGCTCAAAGGGTAATGCGGTGCTCTCATTGACAGAAAAACATGTCGCGTTGGTGTCCGGCAGGGCCGCCCATGCTGGAGATAGCTGACCAGTGCCTGGGCAAGTGCCGGCAACAGTGGCAATGCGAAGGCGACACCGGTCTTTGGCCGCACGACGCGTAAGGTGGCGGCCCGCCAATCGATATCGTCGAGCGTCAGGCGAAGCACCTCGCCCGCCCCCAGGCCATAGGTGCTCATCAGCAAGAGCAAGGCGTAGTCGCGTAACCCTATGGGCGAGCTGCGATCGATGGCAGCCAAGATGTGGCGGACATCATCCCACGGCAGCGCCCGCAGTGGCTGTTCATAACGGCGCACGATCGGGGTAACGATGGATGGCGCCAAATCCGCAGTTACCTGTCCGGTTACCAGTAAAAAGCGCACGTAGCCGCGCAGGCTACTGCCGATGTCGGCCGTGGTCGTGCGCGCATAGCGCTGGCTGCAATCCACCAGAAACGCATCAATGTCTGTCAACTTCAGGTGCCGGAGTGGCCGATGCCGGGCGGCGATAAACGCCAGAAAGCAACGGATATGAGCCAGCTTCTTCTTGATGGTAGCTTCCGGGTTGCCACGATGTTGGCGTAGATGTTCGGCGAAATCCTGTAGTCGGGGTTCGGGCTCGGAAGTGCGATCCGTGTCGCATTGCCACGGGGGGACCTCGACGCCCAAGGTGCTTAGTCCAAGAGCCCAGGCCCGCAGCGCGGACTGCGCCCCTTGGCAGGCACACTCAGCATCGACCTGCCGTTGTCGTGCGTACCACTGAGCAAAGAGGCTCACGCCAGCCTGCGTCAGTTGTTCATCGCCATCAAGGGCTTCAGCTATGCAGTAGTGGTGGAAACGGTGGATCCAGTAGAGATACTGGCCAATCGAAGACGACTTGAGACAGCGGTTATCCCGCCATATGTCCTGTACCTTGGCTAATCGGGTCTCAAAACCGGGTACCGTCATCTCGCTGTGCACTGTTCATCTCCGCTTGTGGCGTCAATGCCATGGTGACAACGTTAATACTGATGCGTGGGTGGGTCTGCCCCAGAGTAGTGTTGGATGAATTGTAAAACGGAGCCACGTCGGGCGAACCCCAGCGGTGTAGGCAGCCCTGGCAGATAAGCTGCGAGCCGGGAGCGCAGGCACGTCAAAACTCTGGGTCGATGCAGCCGCTTCTGGAAGGACGTGATGCTGGGATGGCAGCCGGGAAACATCGCCGGTGCCATATCCAATACCCCAGCCAATGACCCTCGTACGAGTCTGATCCGGCAGCGGGTCCATCGCACTGCGCTGGGTAAGGAAATATCGTCAGGTCGTAACGCATTTGCAGCGGCTTCCACACTGCCGGCGTGTTCCACGTGCAGGACGACTTGCTCCAAGGCTGCAAGTGTCCCCGACAGATGAGAGGCCAGTGTTAGTGGCCAATTAAAATGACCCACTACTGGCCATTAATTTTGACCCGCCCCCGGGTGGCCGTCAGGCCACAGAACCAGCTACTGTCCCCCGCTTTTATCCATGGCCGGGGGCATGTCAGTGAAGGAGTGGGTTGTGATACACAAGATCAAGGCACTGCACGATAACGGCAAAGGGTTGTCGATCCGCGCCATCAGTCAGGAACTGGGGTTGTCCCGCAATACCGTTCGCAAGTACCTGCGAATGGATGAGAACGCGATTTCGGAACAGATAGAAGATCCCTCACGCACCAAGCGCCTCGATGATCACCGGGATTACCTGATTCATCTTCTCAAAGAATTCCCCAAGCTCAGCGCGGTCAAGATTGCCCGCAAGCTGCAAGCGAAGGTTGGTGAGTTGCCAGCTTCGGATCGCTCCATTCGCCGCTATGTGCGAACGCTCAAGGAGGAAGTGGCCTCGGCCCAGATGCGCTACTACGAACCCATTCTGGACGATGTGCCGGGTGTTCAGTGTCAGGTGGACCCGGGTGAGTTGCGCGGCGTGCTGATTGGTGGCGAAGAGCGCACGCTGCACTTCGTGGTGTTCGTGCTGTCCTACTCGCGGTTGATGTACGTGGGTCTGGCCTTCCGCCCACTGGATACCCAGACCTTTATCCAGCTCCATGACGAAGCCCTGCGTTACTTCGGTGGCCTGCCGGAGGAATGCGTTTACGATCAGACCAAGCTGGTGGTGATCAACGAGCAGTACCGGGAACTGACGCTCAACCAACGGTTCCATGAGTATGCCACCACGGCCGGATTCCGGATCCATGCCTGCGAAGGCTATGACCCGGAGAGCAAGGGCAAGGTGGAAGCCGGCGTGAAGTACGTCAAGCAGGATTGCCTCTACGGTGAGGTCTTCCGGGATCAGGAACACGTGCGCCAGCACGTGCAGGACTGGGTTGAGAGCGTAGCCAATGTCCGCCTCCACGGCACCACCGGTGAACCGCCCCGGGAGCGCTTCGAACGGGATGAGCGAGAACACCTGGAGGCTTATCTGTCACCAGCCTGCGTGCAGCCTGTGGCCCACGAGACACGGCGGGCGGACAAGACCGGCCTGATCGCCTGGAAAGCCAACAAGTACTCTGTGCCCATGGCCTGGCAACAGGCCCGGGTGGGCGTTCTGGAGTCCGGCGGCCAGCTCCACATCAGCGACCTGAACACAGGCGACGTCATCGCCAGCCATGCGCTGTGTACCGACAAGGGCAAGGTGATCAAGAACACCCATCACTACCGCGATCATGCCCAGCGGGTGACCACCCTTGAGAGCAAGATCAATGAGATGATCGGTAGCGAAATCGGGCAACGGTTGTGCCAGCAGCTCAAGCGTTCCGAGCCCAAGATCTACAAGGATCAGCTGGTAGCTACCCGCGACCTGCTCAAGCGCCATGCGCCCGTGGATCCGGCATTAATCACGACTCTGGCAGAACGCCCCGGCATGACCGCCACCCGTCTGCAAAGTTATCTGAAAGCCGCCCAGGCAGCTACGCTGCGGGAACGACAGCCGGAACCGTTACCGGAACCCAAGCAAGCACTGGATCTGAGTGCTTACCGCCGTGTTGGCCGCTCCAGTGGCCAGGGGGTGACCCATGAGCCAGCTTGAACAGACCGTGTCCCGTTACCGCAGTCAGCGCCTGAGCGCGGCCGCCGACGAACTGACCAACCTGCTTGCCGAGGCAGAAGCCAACGAGATGTCCTACCTGAGCTTCGCGGACAGGCTTGCCGAACATGAACTGATCCAGCGCCAGGACAAGCGCATCCGCCGGAACCGGAAGATGGCCGCGTTCCCTGCCGAGAAGCGACTGGAGGGCTTCGACTACCGGCACCAGACCACCATTACCAAACGTCAGGTCAATGCCTTGCTGGACTTCCAGTTCATCGACGAGCGGAACAACCTGGTGTTTATTGGCCCGCCGGGCGTTGGCAAGACTCACCTGGCCATCGGCATTGGCTACAAAACCGTGGAGGCTGGCTATCGAGTACTGTTCCGCAATGCCTTGGATCTGGTGGAAGAACTGGAGCTGGCCGAGATGAAGGGTGAGCTGAAAAAGCGGGTCAGCGCCCTGGCCAAATACGACCTGCTGATCATCGATGAACTGGGCTACCTGCCCATGACTCGACAGGCCCGCTACAACCTATTCCAGCTGATCAACAGCCTGTACGAATACCGCTCCATCATCCTGACCACCAACAAGGACTTCACCAGTTGGGGCGAGTTCTTCCACGACGACAACGTGGCGGTGCCGATCATTGATCGGATCATCCATCACTCACACATCTTTATGCTGGGAGGAGAAAGCTATCGACTGAAGCAGAAAGTTACAAGCTAGACTATGAAGGGTGGGTCAATTTTATTGGCCAAAGGTGGGTCAAAATAAATGGCCATTGACAGCCAGAAAGTCTGGTAACAAGCTGAAAGTGCAATGACCCTCCGGGCAATACCAGCGAGGTATCCGCGTACCAGCGGGCGTTACACGGGAATAGGTACCATGTCGCGAGAACGAACAACCGCCCTGCGGGTGCAATGGGCAGGTTGGTAATCTCGCCATGCGCCACCCTTGAGCTGCCACATAGGCTTCGCCCGAGAGGGGCGTCTCGAATCGGAGCTGCATCTGACGCCTGGATCGCGAAATTCTAATCGGTATTTTATCCCGACAAACGATGTCGAGCATCGCCTATAGGCACTACACTCTGGCGTTTTACTCCGGATAAAAACCGACTCGGGATAATGCACCCAGCATTGAGCATGGGTAATGCCTTTCTGGGCCGCGGCATAGCGGGCATAAGCGGCATAACCATCGCTGATCAGAGTGCCACTGAATTGGTCGTTCAGAACCTGCTCGATGTGCAGTCGGCCCCGACTGTTCGAGTAGGTAAACACCACTTCGTCGTCATCACCGTATAGGGGCCAGAACCAGCCTGTTTTCATCTTGCCTTTCTGCGGGCCTGCCCGTCCCTGGTGGCCCGCTTTGATGGGCGTTTCGTCCATCGCCAGCACCCGGCTGCGCAATACGTTGTCGGTCTGGGCATCCACAATGGGGCGGAGCAGGTCGATGGCGCGCTTGACCAGGGTTGGTCAGGGTGCTGCGGCTGACGGTGATGCCGGCCTGCTGGATGCGTTGGTGTTGGCGATACAGCGGCAGGTGGAACTGGAACTTGTCCACCAGCAGCCTGTCGGACTTAACCAAGCAGCATCGAAGTGAGATAATCAATACAACAC
>OJHO01000792.1_pt1 | contig 12253 bp, 6 predicted proteins | sample 1595311 | NCBI WGS metagenome assembly OJHO01 (sample SAMN05416879, study PRJEB24817) | seawater metagenome | isolation source: Sea water | place: Canada:Atlantic | collected 2013-11 | reverse complement strand
CGAGATTGCCTCTTGTCTCGTGGGCTCGGAGATGTGTATAAGAGACAGCTTTAGTTGCGCCCATTTTCATCGCCACAGCAAAGCCTTGTAATAACTCATCACTACCAAAACCAATACTGTGAATACCCACTATTTTTTCTTCTTTACCAATACATACCAACTTCATACGAGTGGGGTCACGATAATCTTCCGTTATTGCTTGATATAAAGCCGTGAATTGAGAGTTATAGACTTTAACGTTATCAACACCGTACTCTTCAATTGCTTCTTGTTCTGACATGCCAACAGTACCAATTACCGGATGACTAAAGACTACAGTCGCTATATTTGAGTAATCTAAATGCTCGTTAGGTTTGTTGTTAAATAAGCGCTCACATAAACGGCGACCAGCAGCAACAGCTACCGGTGTTAACTGTGCGCGACCTGTATTGTCGCCTACGGCATAAATGCCAGCAACGTCAGTATTTTGAAACTTGTCTGTTGGAATAAAACCACGTTTGTCGAGCTTAATACCTGTCGATTCAATGTTAATGTTATCAGTAGCAGGCTCTCGGCCAATCGCCCAGATCACGGTATTAACAGGCCCAACAGTTTTACCGTTGTCTAAATGAATCGTTAAGGTATTATCGGTATGCTTTTCAACACGTGTTGGCACACTCATGGTATGTAGTGTTGGGCCATGTTTAGCCATCTGTTCCACTAAAGTATCACTGAGCATGTTATCAAAACCGCGTAATGGTTTTTCTTTACGTACTAATAAGTGTGATTCGCTACCCAGCGCATGTAACACACCGGCAAGTTCAACTGCAATATAACCCGCACCAACAACCGCTACTTTTTCTGGCTGTTCAGTTAAGGCAAAAAAGCCATCAGAATCAATACCGTGCTCTGCACCTTCAATACTTGGGCGACTTGGACGCCCACCTGTAGCAATAGTGATATGATCTGCGGTATATAAAACACCATCAACATCTACCGTATTTTTATCAACAAACTTAGCGAAGCCATTAATTACAGTCACATCGTTACTGGCAAAACCGCGCGCATAAGCGGCATGAATTCGTTCAATGTAAGCCTCTCTGTTTGCAACTAATTTCGACCAATCAAAACTTTGTAGCGGCGCTTTAAAACCATAGTCGTTAGCATAATGTAAGGCGTCAGCAATTTGGCCGGCATACCACATGGCCTTTTTAGGTACGCAACCAACATTGACACACGTGCCACCAATATGCCGCGCTTCAATCACGGCGGCTTTTTTCCCTAAACGTGCGGCTCGATTCGCCGAGGCGATACCGCCACTGCCTGCGCCAATCGAAATGTAGTCAAAATGTTGTGTCATATTTGTTGCCTTAGTTTCTTTTAAGATCAATATATTGCTTATAATGTTTTACTAATTAGATAGATATGATTACGAATTATAAAAAACCAATAGCTTACTCATAAACATTAACCGTTAGCTGAATCAGACCCTTGAGCGACGGCTTTAATTTCATCGACGCTTTTTTTCAAATTTTCGATGAATTCTAAGGCCTCAAGTGGCTTACTGTAGAAGTAACCTTGAATATAATGACATTGCCGTTTGGCCAAATAATTTAATTGTGCTTTTGTCTCTACACCTTCTGCGATGCAATAAATATTAAGGCTTTTGGCCAAGACCAAGGTCGCTTCTATGATCGCTTCATCTGTTTTCTCAACACCAATACCAGCAACAAAGCTTCGGTCTATTTTTATTATGTCCAGAGGCAATTGTTTTAAATAGCTTAACGATGAAAAACCCGTACCAAAATCATCAAGCGACAGCAATACGCCCATCTCGCTCAGGGCGTTCATCGTATTAATTGCTTTTTCTGGCTCAAAAATAAAAGCGCTTTCCGTAATTTCAATTTTCAAGGCATTCGCCGGCAAATCAAATTCTGCCAATAACACCTCAATAGATTCAATCAGATTTTTATCACTGAAATGTTTAGCTGAAAAATTAACTGAAAGGTAAAAGTTTGGCCTTAGTTGACGCCACAGTTTTAATTGCTCAAAGCCCCGTTTCATCGCTTGTTCAGTCATTGGAATAATTAAACCCAACTCTTCAGCAAGCGTTATAAACTCAATTGGCGGTACAACCACACCATTATGACGCCAACGCATCAACAGTTCAGCACCTACCGCCTTACCTTTATAGGCATCCATAATAGGCTGATAAACATTGAAAAACTCATCATTGGCAAAACCAAGTTTCAAATTAGTTTCTCGGGTCAGTCGCTGCTTTGCCTCGAGGTTCATATGTTCAGTAAAAAATTGGTAATTGTTTCGACCTAATTGTTTAGCGTGATACATAGCTACGTCTGCATTGCGAAAAAAGCCAGCAGAGTCATCAGCATCATCCGGGTAGAGTGAAATACCAATACTGGCACCAATACTGACGACATTATTATTTAGCGCAAAAGGCTTTTGCACTAAATTAATAAACTTTTGCGCAATACGCCCAAGCTCTTTTGGATCACGAAAACGCTCAAGCAACACAACAAATTCATCGCCGCCAATTCTTGATAACGTATCATCAGCACGTAGCGACTTCCCTAAGCGCTTAGAAACTTCTTTTAACAGACGGTCACCGTACTCATGCCCTAACGAGTCATTAACTTGCTTAAATCGGTCCAGATCAATAAAAAATAATGCCACGGCTTCTTTTCTACGTTTCGATGCTGCCATCGCGTGCTCAATACGATCAAGTAACAAACTGCGATTTGGCAAGCCCGTTAAGTGATCATAATTCGCCATGATCCGCAGCTCATTTTCTGCTGACTTTAGCGCGGTGATATCAGTGTAAACCAGAATATAATGACTCTTTTGATGCTCAATATTTTTGCTAATACTGATATTGGTAATTACGTGATACTCTTTACCATCAGGTGTTTCAATAAATTCTTCACCACGCCAATAACCTATATTATCGATGGTAGGTAATAACTTGCGATAAGCATTCAGCCGTTTCGGCGTAATGCCAGCTAAACCAAGCGATAACTTCAGCTCTTCAGCTTTCCAACCAAAAGCATCTGACATCGCTTTATTTGCTCGTCCTATTTCAAAATTTTCATCGAAAATTAGCACCCAGTCTCTTGTTTGTTCAAATGCCGCACCGTAGTACTGGGCTCGTTCCTGTATTGCTTTAGATTCAGTAATATTGCTGTATGAGCCGGTAACACGCGACGGCTGGCCAACAGGGTCAAAAGTCACTATTTTTCCAACGTCTCGATACCACATCCACTCGCCATCAACACACTTTAAGCGATAAGTGCATTCAAATAGAGCATCAGCGTCGGCAGAGCGAATAAAACTCTGCCATTTTGAGACAAAATCATCTCGATCTTCAGCATGAATGAGTGCAACATGATGTGTAAAGTCCAATGCTGAGTCTATGTCTTTATAACCTAAGTCATTAACAAAACGTTTAGCGAAAATAATATCGTTATGTGCCTGCCAATCCCAAACATCACTATTGCTTGCTGACAGGGCTAGTTGTAAACGATTTTCTCTAAATTTAACTTCGTTGTGGGCTTTAACAAGCTCATTTCGACGCAATTGACGACTTCTCAACCATAAGGCTATGGCAATAATTACCACCAAAATATAACAGCTATAGGCGAAGGGTGAACGCCAAGGAGCATAACTAACATTGATACGAATAAACGCGGGCTGAGAATATTCGCCCGTTATAGCTGATTTAGCCTGAACTTGAAAAATATATTCACCTGAGTCTAAGCGAGGAAAAGTGACAAAATTTTGTTGGGTTTCTGGAAATGATACACCATTGACAAAGCCATATTTAAAAATTGGATTCTCAGTGTATCCGTAAGAAAAATCGCTGAAATCTATACGAATACCAAAATCATCGTGTGCTAAAGCTACTTGATAATCATTGGGAATAATATGAGGAGAGTTAAGGGGTCTTGATAAGGTATCTATATTAACGACACTGACCGTATTACTGCTATGCTGATTCTTGCTGTCGAGCTCAATGGGATCAAAAATATTCACCCCTGAAATACCACCATACACAAGGTCACCATCATCTAGAATGTCAAAGGCACCTGCATTAAATTCTGAGCTGGCCAAACCATCAAGTTTATTAAAACGACGCATATGTTTATCAGCAACACGAAGCCGAAATAGCCCGCTATGGCTTGATGCCCAGACGTTGTCTACACTGTCAACTTGAACGCCATATAAATTAACATCCAATGGACTATTGTGCTCGTCGAAAAAATACTGCACTTGGTAGTCATCGGGGCTGAGCGCTACTAGCCCTACTTGTGAATAAGAAAGCCAAATTAAACCCTGGCTATCACGCGCCCAATTGTCAACATAGCTGTAACCCTCTCTGGAAAGCCCCTTATGGCGATAAATTTGTCTCAATTCTTTTGTTAACTGATTGTATTGCCATAAAATATCGGTGCCTGAGAAGAGTACCTCATTGGGATCGCCAGAAAACGATGCCATAATATGCCAAATGTAATTAGCATTAAAATAATCAGGCAAATCATCGAAATGAACAAGTTCACCGGTTTTAGCATGAATTTTATGGATACCAACTTTAGAAACCAGCCAAATATACTGTCCTAAGCTTTCAATCGTAATCCAGTCTTTTTCTGCTAATAAGTCTAAGGTTTCTTGAGGAAATGTTGTTGGAATAAGCTTTTGTTCGTGGGTATCAAACAGCAAGACTCCATCCGCTGTAGATAACCACAAGCGACCTAAATAGTCTTTGGCAATTTCATAAATATTGCTCTGGGTATATGAGGTTTTTTTAGTGCTATTTTCTAGGAATCGTTTAATGCTATTGGTTGCTAAATCCACTAAATTTAAGCCATCGTCAGTACCAACCCAAAGCTTCTTGTTTTGTGTTGGCACAATTGAAGTAACATTAGCACTTGATAAACTATTGTTATCTAAATGACGGTATGTGTAGGTGGTAATAATTTCGGTTTTAGGGTCCCATCGATATGCACCCGAACTTTGTGAACCCATCCACAATTGCCCATTATGATCGGTTATCAAACTGATGATATTAGCGTCAGCTACTGAAGGGAAATATTGACCGAACTTGAATAAAAATTCACCCTGTTGACTAGTCGTATTAAATCGGTAAAGCCCATGAGTAGAAGCTACATAGACTAGGTCATCAACTGTCAGCAGTTTATAAACGGAAGCATTTTCTACCGCAATTTGATAAGTTAAAGTGGTCGTTTGGTCTTGCAAGAAGCTGAGTAAACTCTGTTCTGAAAAGCTAAACACACCATCATTTGTTCCGACATAGTAACGTTGGTTAATATAGGTTAATCCATAAACTTTACCGGCTTCAACTTCATTAAAGCTGAGCCCTGCAGTATCACTATGAACAATTTTTGGCAGTTTTATTAATTTATTAGCTTGCCTATCGTAAAAAAACAAACCTGCACGGCTAGAAAAAAACAACTTATCGTTTAAAATATGTACGCCATATAACGTATCTATACTGGATAAATGTGCTTGAAAGTCTATGCGCTTTGTTATCGCCTTCGCTGCCAAGTCGTAGTGTATTACGGATTTTTCTGTGATAAACCAAAAGCTATTGTTTTTCTCATCTTCAATAACCTGCCAAACATCAAGCTCTTCATCATTAGGTGATGACTTAATAATTAAGCGATATTCGTTACTGACAGGGTCATAAGTGTATAAACCTTCCCCGAATAGAGAAATCCAAACCAAGCCGTCACTTGCGACATAGATAGTATTAACACTAAATTTATGGAAATTTTTATCTGGGCCCGCTAGTGAGGAAATATTGTAACCATCATAAATATTAATACCATTTTCTGTGCCAAACCAGATATAACCTTGCTTATCTTGTGCTAACGCCATTACCGTAGCCTGCGACAAGCCATCTTCTACGGTTACACGCTCTAAAATAACGTTATTAAGTTTTGCACTCACCGGATGGGCAAAAAAATAACCTTGCAAAATCACGATATAAATTAAAATTAAAAAAGTTCGGATAATATTTAGCATATATTTGAGGGGGTTCACTTTAGTAAGTTATACAACAGCAATCACAATATTAACGAAAATTAAGTATGGCATGTTAAATAGAAAAATTGCGTAATTTACTATAAAAGATTAACAATTATGGCGTTTAATTTTGTTAGCAAGTGCAAGTTCAGCGTATTGTGGCTGACCTGATATAAAAGTTTTCACTTGAATTAAACAAATTTGCCCTTACTTCAATAACAACATTTGACTGATCAAGCTATGCTCGCAATGACAAACCCATTATTACAACATACACCATTACCGCAATTTTCTAAAATTAAACCTGAGCATATTAAACCTGCTGTTGAGCAAGCCATTGCTGATTGTAAAAATACCATTGCCGATGTATTAGCTAACAATACGCAATTCACTTGGGCTAATTTGGTTGCACCTATTGATGAAGTTGATGACGTATTAGGCAAGTTATGGTCACCCATTTCGCATATGAACTCAGTGGTTAACAACGATGAACTTCGTGAAGCATATGAGTCATGTCTGCCACTTTTATCTGAATATGGCACATTTGTTGGTCAACATGCTGGCCTATTTGCCGCTTATCAGCAACTAAGTGAAAGTGATGAATTTAAACAATTAGATACCGCACAACAAAAAGTCATCACCAATGCGCTACGTGATTTCACCTTGTCGGGTATTGCCCTGAACGATAACGACAAAAAACGCTACGGCGAAATTGCTACACGCTTATCAGAGCTTAGTTCAACTTTTGGTAATAATATTCTCGATGCTACCCACGCATTTAGCGTGAATATTACCGATGAAAACGAGTTATCTGGATTACCAGAAAGCGCGAAAGAGGCAGCAAAAGCCTTAGCCGAAGCACAAGAAAAGTCAGGTTGGTTATTTACCTTAGACATACCAAGTTATTTACCGGTCATGACCTACTGTGATAACCAAGCATTACGCGAAAAAATGTATCGTGCTTACGTTACCCGTGCCTCTGAAATTGGCCCAAATGCTGGTGAATATGACAACAGCCCAATCATGAGTGAATTACTCGCTTTACGTCATGAGCTTGCCAACTTACTCGGTTTTGATAGCTTTGCAGAAAAGTCTCTCGCAACCAAAATGGCAAATAATAGCAATGAAGTAATCGGCTTCTTAGAAGATTTAGCCGTAAAATCAAAAGCTCAAGGTGAGCAAGACTTAGTTGAAGTTACGGCATTTGCTAAACAAAACTTTGCCCAAAGCAACTTGCAAGCTTGGGATTTACCTTATTACAGTGAAAAACTAAAACAAGAACGCTACGCTATTTCTGACGAAGAGCTACGCCCTTACTTCCCTGAAAAGAAAGTCGTTGCCGGCTTATTCGAAGTAGTACATCGCTTATTTGGTTTAACGATTAGCGAACGTCAAGGTGTTGATACTTGGCATAAAGATGTTAAGTTTTTCGATGTTTTTGATAACAATCAACAGCTACGTGGTAGCTTCTACTTCGATTTATATGCGCGTGCTCACAAACGTGGCGGCGCTTGGATGGACGATTGTGTCGGCCGACGAGAATTAGCTAATCGCGATATTCAGTACCCCGTAGCCTACCTCACTTGTAACTTTAACGGTCCTGTGGGCGACAAACCGGCTTTATTCACTCATGACGAAGTGGTTACCTTGTTCCATGAGTTTGGTCACGGCATTCATCATATGCTGACACAAATTAACGCAGCGGGCGTTTCTGGTATTAACGGTGTGCCATGGGATGCGGTTGAATTACCAAGCCAATTTTTAGAAAACTGGTGTTGGCAACCTGAAGCACTTGCTTTTATTTCTGGTCATTACCAAACTGATGAACCGTTACCACAAGACATGCTAGATAAAATGTTAGCGGCGAAAAACTTTCAATCGGCAATGCAAATGATCCGTCAGCTAGAATTTAGCTTATTCGATTTTAAAATGCATGCCCAGTATTCACCAGAAAAAGGTGATGAAATTCAACAGGTATTGAACCAAGTTCGAGATGATTACGCGGTAATAAAAGCACCTGAGTTCAATCGTTTTCAACACAGCTTTGGTCATATTTTTGGTGGCGGATATGCTGCAGGCTATTACAGCTACAAATGGGCCGAAGTGTTATCGGCAGATGCTTTTTCCCGTTTTGAAGAAGAAGGCATTTTTAACCAAACAGTCGGCCATGACTTTTTAACCAATGTTTTAGAAATGGGCGGTTCAAAAGAGCCTAGCGAACTATTTAAAGCTTTCCGTGGACGAGAGCCTAATATAGACGCTTTGTTACGTCATAGCGGCATCACAGGTTAAGAACATGGCATTAGAAAAATTTGACGATATATATCAACGCGCCGCTGAACGCAAAGGTGGTGCGGCTAAGCTGAATATTTTATTAGGTCCTGGTCAGCAAGATCAATTGCTAACCCAAATAGGCGACGATAGATTTTTAGCCGAGTTCAGTAAAAAAGTATTCCAATCAGGTTTTGTTTGGCGTGTTGTAGAAAATAAATGGCCTAACTTTGAAGAAAGCTTTTTTAATTTTAATATCGAAAAGGTTTTGATGATGCCAGAAGAAATGATGGAGCGAAAAGCCAGCGATCCAAAAATCATCCGTAACTTTAATAAAGTCAAAACCATTAAAGCTAATGGACAAATGATTTTTGAAGAGCAACAAAAAGGCCACAGTTTTGCTGAGTTTATTGCAAACTGGCCCAGTAACGACATTATTGGTTTATGGGCTTATTTGAAAAAGCACGGCCAACGCCTTGGTGGTAACACCGGACCTTATGCTCTGCGTGCTTTAGGCAAAGACACTTTTATTTTAAGTCGAGATGTTGAAGCTTATTTTCGAGCTCATGACATTATTACGGGTGGCATTCAAACTAAATCTAGCTTAAACGCTATCCAAGCAAGCTTTAATCACTGGCAACAGCAATGTGACTTATCACTAAGTCAACTAAGCCGCCTAATTGCTTATGCAACGGGTGACAATCATATTCATTTAGAAGAAGTTGCAGATGTTGAATAAAATTGCCGTTGCTTATGTTGATGCTGTTGATACAGAAAAAGCAAAACGCATTGCGAAAAAATGGCAGCTTGATTATATCGGCGATATTGCTGCGGTAAAAAATCATCCTAAGTTATTGTTTGCTTTGCAAGTTAACTTACAACGCTTAGAACTGAGTAAACTTGATGAGCCAAAACTTGGTGCTATTTACGTTGACTTTGTTGATGGAGCGACAGCCCATCGTCGTAAGTTCGGTGGTGGCCGAGGTCAAGACATAGCCAAAGCAGTTGGTTTAAAACATGGCTTTACCCCGAATGTATTAGACGCTACTGCAGGTTTGGGCCGTGATGCATTTGTATTAGCAACCTTAGGTTGTAATGTCACTATGATGGAGCGTATGCCCATTGTTGCCGCTTTACTAGAAGATGGCCTTGAACGTGCCAAGTTAAGTACTGAAATTAATGACATTACCGAGCGAATGAGCTTAATTAATGCCTCATCGATTGAAAATATGACCTTAGCCGAGCCACCAGATGTAATTTATCTTGATCCTATGTATCCACATCGTGAGAAGTCTGCCGCGGTTAAAAAAGAAATGCGCGTATTTCAATCATTAGTTGGTGAAGACCTTGATGCTGACAACTTATTAGCGCCAGCTATTGCCTTAGCCAAGTATCGTGTTGTAGTTAAACGACCAAGCTACGCCCCGCCATTAGCAGGAAAAGCACCATCAACCAGCATTAATATGAAAAAAAATCGTTTTGATGTTTATGTTAATCAAGCAATCCCGAAAAAAAACTAGCGTCTATTTTTGCTCAGCTTGTCGCTTTTTGTCGCTGAAACCATACTTTGACATAATATAACCATAGTCTGACAAATTTAAACCATAGTTTGACATAAAAATGTATTTTGTAATTTAAATACATTTTTTATTTATAATAAAATCAGTTAGTTAAATATAAATATAACCCATAGCATGACAAATTGTTAAATTATATCCTTTGGTTTATACTTAATACCAATTAAAACGCACGGATTCTTGGTATGTATATTCGAAATCTACGAAAACCTTCCCCTAATAAAAATGTTTTTAAATTTGCTAGTGCAAAAATTAATGACGTAGTTATGTGTGAGAGTACGATAGAATTTGATGCTTGTTTTCATCATGAATACAACGATAATATTAAAAGTTATGGCAGCCAGCCCGAAGGTTTTAAGTACGAATTCAATGGTAAAATCTTACCTTACACTCCAGATACCTTAGTTGTTTATAATAACGGGGGGGAGCAATACCACGAATATAAACCAGAATCAAAGACGAAATCCGCCCTATTTAAAGAGCAGTTTAAAGCCAAAAAAATAGCATCACTCAAGTTAGGTCGAGAACTTGTGTTAGTTACGGATAAACAAATTAGAGTTAATCCGGTTTTGAATAATTTGAAGTTAATCCATAGATATTCTGGTGTCTATGGTGTGTGTAAAATTCAGCGCATGCTACTTACATTCATTCAGATGTCTGGCTTTATGAAGTTAAATGATGTGAGATCTCATTTCAATTTATCAGTTGGTGAAACACGCTCCTTTGTCTATGCATTAATTCATAAAGGGCTTTTGAAAACTAATTTAGCCGGCGATGATTTAACTAAAAATCCTACCCTTTGGGCTTCATAATTATGGATTTCTATGATGAGTTCGACGAATTAAGTGTGACAGTTAAACCTGAAACACCCATTCAATATCGAAAATTAGTGGATACTAGTTTAATCAAACGAGATTTGGATACTTTTCCTGATTATATCAAGGACGGAGCATTAGATAAATTTAAGCTAATCAGTGAAATAGACAAGAAAAATCGTGGAGGGTGGACTAAGAAAAATTTAGACCCAATTCTTGATGATTTATTCGTTAAAAATTCATTGGAACGCCCAAATTGGCGTACTGTCGTTCGTTGGCGTAAAAGGTATATAGAAAGTAATGGTGATCTTGCATCATTAGTCGTCGAACGCCACAAAATGGGGAATAGGCAAAAACGAAAGATTGGAGATGAACCTTATTTTGATGCGGCACTAGAGCGATTCTTAGATGCAAAAAGGCCAACTGTAAGCACCGCTTACCAATATTATAAAGATTCAATACTTATTGAAAATGAAAAAATAGTAGATGGTAAATTACCAATAATTTCTTACACGGCTTTTAATAAGCGAATTAAATCATTACCGCCATATGAAATAGCCGTAGCAAGACATGGTAAGTTCATTGCAGATCAATGGTTTGCATACTGTGGGGCGCATAACCCTCCTACAAGAATTCTTGAAAGAGTAGAAATAGATCTGTAGTGGTCAATAAAATTTGGCCACAGTTTTAGAATCTTTGTATCTGATCTCAGACTCATTTGGCGCTAAACCAGCATTATAATGATGCGGCCTAACGTTGTTATAATATCCGTTGATATAATCACTTACACTATATTTAGCTTCTTTAAAGTTTTCATATCCAACCTTTGGCATCCATTCCGTTTTAAAGCTTCTAAAAAACCGCTCCATTGGCGCATTATCCCAACAATTTCCGCGTCGACTCATGCTTTGTGTAATTTTATAGCGCCACAAACGTTGGCGGTACTTCAAACTCGTATAATGGCTACCTTGGTCTGAGTGAAACATCAATCCACTTGGCCTGCCTCTGCTTTCATAAGCCAACTCAAGCGCTTTTAGCGTTAAGTTAGTATCTGGCGACAACGACATTGCCCAGCCAACGACTTTGCGCGCAAATAAATCAATAACGACTGCTAAATAAGCCCAGCGATTACCTGTCCAAATATACGTCACATCACCGCACCACACAGTATTCGGTTCAACAACATCAAACTGCCTATCTAGCAAATTTGGGATTTCAAAATGCTCATTACCACCACGTTTATATTGATGTTGTGGTACTTGGCAGCTCTCTAGTTTTAGTTTAACCATCAGCTTAGCGGCACGATAACGGCTTAATTCAAAATCGTTATTTGTTGCTATTGCTGCTATTGTCCGCGCCCCTGCTGAACCACCGCTCATCGTATGTATTGCTTTAACTTCAGCTTCTAACCTTACTTGCTCAGGTGTCGGCGTTGTATCCCGTATAGCCCAATATCTATAGCTGCTACGATGCACATTGAATACGCTACACAGCAGACTAATTGGATAACGCTCTCGTTGATTTAACTTCTCGATTAACGAGAATTGTTCA
>OJHO01000790.1_pt1 | contig 12305 bp, 12 predicted proteins | sample 1595311 | NCBI WGS metagenome assembly OJHO01 (sample SAMN05416879, study PRJEB24817) | seawater metagenome | isolation source: Sea water | place: Canada:Atlantic | collected 2013-11 | reverse complement strand
ACGAGATTGCCTCTTGTCTCGTGGGCTCGGAGATGTGTATAAGAGACAGACGCTACACCCCGAATTTGGTTATCTTTTTTTCGGACTGCAAATATATAGTTTTTCTTTAGAATCCAATAACATTTTGCTAACTTTCAATTCTTATTATTCTATTTATGAAATTAAAACTTTTAATACTCAATTTTGCCTTAATAAGCTTACTGTCCTGTGCCCAAGACAAAAACCCTGTAAACACTGAGAACAGTTATGAAACGGTAGTTCCAGAACTTAATATTCCTTGGGGTTTTACATTTTTACCTGATGGTTCTGTGCTTATAACAGAGAAGTCGGGTGAATTAATTCATTTTAAAAATGGTCAAAAAACCAACATCTCTGGTTTACCAGACATTTATGTACGTGGACAAGGAGGTTTCATGGATATAGCGCTTCATCCTGATTACGAAAATAATGGATGGATTTATTTCTCTTATGCATCTTCAAAAGGTGAAGGTGATGGTGGAAATACAGCTATCGCAAGAGCCAAATTGAAGGGCAAATCACTTACCGATCTAGAAGTATTATACAAAGCAGATCCTAATAGCAAACGAGGCCAACATTTTGGATCGAGAATAGTTTTTGATAAAAATGGTTTTCTGTTTTTTACCATTGGCGAGCGTGGTGACAGAGATACAAATCCTCAAGATTTAACAAGGGATTGCGGCAAAGTATATCGCTTAAATGATGATGGTACAATCCCAGAGGATAATCCGTTTGTGAATACTCCAAATGCGAAAAAGGCCATTTATTCTTATGGACACAGAAACCCTCAGGGCATGGAGCTTCATCCAATAACCAAAGAGATTTGGACACACGAGCATGGTCCAAAAGGAGGTGACGAAATTAACATTATTGAGAAAGGAAAAAACTACGGTTGGCCAGTAATTAGTTATGGTGTAAATTATATTGGGACAAAATTTACTGACATCACCAAAAAAGAGGGTATGGAACAACCACTTCATTATTGGGTGCCGTCTATCGCTCCAAGTGGAATGGCATTTATTGATAGTGATAAATATGGTGATTGGGACGGAAATCTACTCATTGGATCCCTAAAGTTTAATTATTTAGATATGTGTACCCTTAAGGAAGGAAAAGTCATTAAAGAAGAGCGCTTATTAAATGATATTGGAAGAGTTAGATCTATTGAACAAGGTCCAGATGGCTATATTTATGTCGGTGTAGAAAATGTAGGAATCGTTAAACTATTGAGGAAATGATAAAATGTTTAAAATTATTGATGGTTATGGCAATAGTTGTATCATGTAACTCCAACAAAAAGAAAACTCCAACATCCAAATCCGAAAACAGTGTAGCATCAGTTTCAACTAAAGAAAAAAAAGATATTAAAGCTGAATCAGATGATCAAGACACCTTAAAATCAGAGAGTATAGCACGAGGCAAAATTGTTTATCAAGATATGTGCATTACCTGCCACTTACCTAACGGCAAAGGCGTGCCTAAAGCTTTTCCACCAGTCGCAGATTCAGATTTTTTAAGAAATAAACAAAATGAAAGCATCAGAGGAGTCAAAAAGGGCATGTCTGGTAAAATTGTGGTTAATGGAATCACATACAACAGCGTTATGTCACCTCTTGGATTAAGTAATAAAGAAGTTGCTGATGTAATGAACTATATCAATAATTCTTGGGGAAACGACATTGACAACTTTATTACTGTTGACAAAGTTTCAAAGTTATAAGCACACTTATGCCTTAAATATTTAATTTTGCAATGACAAAATTTAATTGAATTAAGATGCTCATTATAGGAATTGCTGGAGGAACAGGATGTGGAAAAACCACAGTGGTAAATACTATTATAAACGAATTGCCTGAAGGCCAAGTTGGCGTTATTTCACAAGATTCTTATTATAAAGACACAAGCCATTTAAGTTACGAAGAACGTATTAAGATAAATTTTGACCATCCAAGATCTATTGATTTTGAATTATTGGAAGAACATTTACAGCAGTTAAGACAAGGAAATTCCATTGAACAACCTGTTTATTCGTTCGTAAAACACAATCGTACAGGAGATGTAATTATAACCAAACCTAGAAAAGTAATGATTGTTGAAGGAATTTTAATTCTTTCACATCCCGAAATTAGAGATCTTTTTGATATAAAAATATTTGTCCATGCAGATTCAGATGAACGACTGATCAGACGATTAAAACGTGATATTTCTGAACGCGGAAGAGACATTGACGAGGTTTTGTTACGCTACCAAACTACACTAAAACCTATGCACCAACAGTTTATAGAACCTATGAAGGAATATGCAGACATCATAATTCCCAACAACAAATACAACACTGTTGCAGTAGATATCGTTAAAACAATAATTAACGAACGCTTATAATGGCAAAATTCAATAAAAAGTTTTTAAAGCCCTTCAAAAACATCTATATTCTAGTGTTGGTGGTTTTTGTGGTTTGGATGCTGTTTTTTGATGCGCATTCGTTACTTTTTCATCACGAATTAAATTCTGATATCAACGAATTAGAATACCAAAAACAGCACTACAAAAACGAAATGATAAAAGACAATAAAGCGATAAAAGAGCTGAGTACCGAAGAAGGTGTTGAGCGTACAGCACGCGAAAACTACTACATGAAAAAACCCGAAGAAGATATTTTTATTATTGAATACGAAGACAGCATAGCAAAACAAGATAATGATGAGTAAAACGCTTTTTAACGAATTTGATGGTGTATCCGCAAAAGCTTGGAAGCAAAAAATTCAAGTCGATTTAAAAGGTGCTGATTACAATGAAACCTTACTTTGGAAATCAGATGAAGGCATCAATGTAAAGCCCTTTTACCATGTTGACGATTTTGAAAAATTTCCTGCAGTTTCCAAAACCAAAGCTTCCCATTGGAAAATAAGTCAAGCTATTAATGTTAACGATGCCATTGAGGCTAATACCACTGCAAGAGACGCCATTGCTCGTGGTGCAGAAAGTATTATTTTCAATATTAATTCTGAAGATATTTCTATTGAAGAACTGCTTCAAAATATAGATTTAATAACCATTTCTGTTGAATTAAAATGCAATTTTATTTCTGAAAACTTCACAAGTAAAATAGTTTCTTCCACTTCTAGCAAGGTAGAGAAGCCGCAAGTACAAATTCATACAGATATAATAGGAAACTTAGCCAAAACAGGAAACTGGTACAACAACCTAAAAGACGACCATTCTAAGTTTGAAGCCATATTTAAAAACACCAACCAGCTTAGTGTAGATTTAAGCCTCTACCAAAATGCTGGTGCAACAATGATACAACAATTAGCGTATGGCTTATCGCATGCCAATGAATACCTAAATCATCTCGATGATGTCATTCCGAGTGAAGCGAAGCAATCTCTTCAAACCACCTTTACGGTTTCTGTAGGCTCAAACTACTTCTTTGAAATCGCCAAACTAAGAGCTCTAAGGGAGTTGTGGGCAACTTTAGCAAAGGAATACAACGTAAATCCAAATTGTAGAATTATAGCCACACCAAGTAAACGCAATAAAACAATCTACGATTACAATGTTAACATGCTGCGTACCACAACAGAATGCATGAGCGCTGTTTTGGGAGGTGCCAACTTGGTTTGCAATATGCCTTACGACGCTTTGTACCACAAGCCTAATGAGTTTGGCAACCGCATCTCCAGAAATCAACTCTTGGTTTTAAAGCACGAAAGCTATTTTGATAAAGTTAATAATCCCGCAGACGGAACATATTATATTGAAAACCTTACCCAACAATTGGCCGAAAAAGCATTGGAACTTTTTAAGGATATTGAAAAAAACGGAGGGTTTTTAAAGCAATTAAAAGAAGGAACCATTCAAAGGAAAACCAAAGAAAGTGCAACAAATGAGCAATCTGAATTTGACACTAAAAACAGAGTGCTTTTAGGTACAAATAAGCACCCAAATCCTGACGATAAGATGAAAAATGATTTAGAAATAAATCCTTTTTTACAAAAAGAAGAACGAAAAACCCTAATTGAACCAATCATTGAGAAAAGATTATCTGAAAAATTGGAAATCAAAAGATTAAAGGAAGAGTAATACTTATTATTGAGAAAAACTATAATAGTTATTCTTCATTAAAAACATTTAAAATGTCAAGAAAGAATCTTCAACATATAGAGTTAAATCCAAAAACCAAAGACCAAAAGCAAAAAGCTAAAAGTCAATTTAGAACTGCTGAGGATATTAACCTAAAGTCAACCTATTCAAAAGAGGATTTAGAAAATCTTGAACACCTTAATTTTGTCGCTGGCATTGCTCCAAACCTTCGTGGACCATATTCTACAATGTATGTTCGCAGACCATGGACAATTAGGCAATATGCCGGATTTTCAACTGCCACAGAAAGTAACGCGTTTTACAGACGTAATTTAGCCGGAGGCCAAAAAGGTTTATCTGTTGCATTTGACTTGGCAACACACAGAGGTTATGATTCCGATCACGAGCGCGTGGTTGGTGATGTTGGCAAAGCAGGTGTAGCTATTGACTCTGTAGAAGATATGAAAGTGCTTTTCAATCAGATTCCACTCGATAAAATGTCAGTTTCAATGACTATGAATGGTGCTGTTTTACCTATCATGGCTTTTTATATTGTTGCTGCCCAGGAACAAGGAGTTAAACCAGAACAACTGACTGGCACTATTCAAAATGATATTCTAAAAGAGTTTATGGTGCGGAACACTTACATTTACCCTCCAACTCCCTCAATGAAAATCATCTCAGATATTTTTGAATATACGAGCAAAAACATGCCAAAATTCAACAGTATCAGTATTTCGGGTTATCACATGCAAGAAGCTGGAGCAACCTGTGATATTGAATTGGCTTACACCTTGGCAGATGGTTTAGAGTATATTAGAAAAGGGCTAGAAGCTGGTATGGACATTGACACTTTCGCTCCTCGCCTATCCTTCTTTTGGGCTATTGGCATGAACCACTTTATGGAAATAGCCAAAATGCGTGCCGCAAGAATGTTGTGGGCAAAATTGGTAAAGCGGTTCAACCCTCAAAATCCAAAATCATTAGCATTACGTACGCATTGCCAAACATCTGGATGGAGTTTAACAGAACAAGATCCATTTAACAATGTTGCCAGAACTTGTATCGAAGCCTCAGCTGCTGCTTTTGGCGGCACACAAAGTTTACATACCAATGCCTTAGATGAAGCCATTGCTTTACCAACTGATTTTTCAGCTCGAATTGCTAGAAATACACAAATTTATTTACAGGAAGAAACCTATATTACCAAAACCGTAGATCCATGGGCTGGCAGTTATTATGTTGAAAAACTAACGCACGATATTGCACAAAAAGCATGGGAACTTATTGAAGAAGTTGAAGAATTAGGCGGAATGACAAAAGCTATTGAAGCTGGCATTCCTAAACTCCGTATAGAAGAAGCTGCTGCTAGAAAACAAGCGCGTATCGATTCTGGTCAAGATGTGATTGTGGGAGTAAATAAATACAGGCGTGACCAAGAAGATCCAATTCAAACTTTGGAAGTAGATAATCAAACCGTTAGAAACCAACAAATAGAAAGGTTAGATGCTATAAAGGCTAGTCGCGATACTAATGCCGTAAGTGAAGCACTTTCAAAATTAACCAAAGCAGCCAAAACAGGTGAGGAAAATTTATTAGCTTTAGCAGTAGAAGCTGCAAGACATCGTGCCACATTAGGCGAAATAAGTGATGCTTTAGAGGCTGAATTTGGACGTTACAAAGCACAAATTAAATCATTTAGCGGAGTGTATAGTAAAGAAATAAAAGACGATAGCAGTTTTAAACGTGCACGAGAATTGGCAGATCAGTTTGCAGAACAAGATGGACGCAGACCTCGTATTATGATTGCCAAAATGGGACAAGATGGACATGATAGAGGTGCAAAAGTGGTGGCAACTGGTTACGCTGATGTTGGTTTTGATGTAGATATTGGACCACTATTTCAAACACCGAAGGAAGCTGCCAAACAAGCCGTTGAAAACGATGTGCATATTTTAGGCGTATCTAGTTTAGCTGCAGGACATAAAACTTTAGTGCCACAGGTTATTGAAGAACTAAAAGCTTACGGAAGGGATGATATAATGGTTATTGTTGGTGGAGTGATTCCGCAACAAGATTACCAATATTTATTTGATTCTGGTGCTGTTGCCGTTTTTGGACCAGGTACTAAAATTAGTGATGCTGCAATTCAGATTTTGGAGATTTTGATTGATTGATTGATTGATTAAAAAACTATTGAACTTATTAATTTACATATCACCATGAACCATACAAACAAAATGCTAAGAGACAATGCCCTAAAAGGCAAAACCATAGTAGTTACAGGTGGCGGAAGCGGTCTTGGCAAAGCTATGACCAAATACTTTTTAGAACTTGGTGCAAATGTTGCTATAACTTCTCGTGATTTAGATAAACTCAAAAACACAGCAAAAGAATTAGAAACAGAAACTGACGGAACATGTTTACCATTACAATGCGATGTACGCGAATACCACCAAGTAGAAGCTATGCGTGAAGCTGTTATAAAAGAATTCGGGAAGGTAGATGTATTACTAAATAATGCTGCAGGCAACTTTATTTCGCCTACTGAACGCTTATCGCCAAGAGCATTTGATGTGATTATAGACATTGTTTTAAAAGGTACAAAAAACTGTATGTTGGCTTTTGGTAAACATTGGATAGATGCCAAACAAACCAATACCAACGTGCTGAGTATTGTTACAACCTATTCTTGGACAGGTTCAGGCTACGTAGTGCCAAGCGCAGCTGCAAAAGCTGGAGTATTGGCAATGACAAGGAGTTTAGCCGTAGAATGGGCAAAATATGGTATGCGCTTTAATGCTATTGCACCAGGACCTTTCCCTACAAAAGGTGCTTGGGACAGACTAATGCCAGGTAATCTTCAAGAAAAATTTGATATGGCTAAAAAAGTACCTCTAAAACGTGTTGGTGAACATCAAGAATTAGCAAATTTAGCCGCTTATTTGGTTTCTGACTTCTCTGCCTATGTCAATGGTGAAGTCATTACTATTGATGGAGGAGAATGGCTTATGGGAGCTGGAGAATTCAATATGCTTTCAGGTGTTTCAGAAGATCAATGGGATGACTTGGAAAAAATGATTCGTGCCAAAAAAAATAAGTAATATTCTTAAAGCTTTTCAAAAAGAACAAATCTAACAAGTGTTAACAACTTCAATTTCCTATACTCATAAATAATCGTATTTTTAAACCCTCAAATAACCAAATCATTTAATGGGTAAAATCATTGCAATTGCTAATCAAAAAGGAGGTGTTGGTAAAACAACAACCTCTGTAAACTTAGCGGCTTCTTTAGGTGCGCTAGAGAAGAAAGTCCTACTTATAGATGCAGATCCTCAGGCTAACGCAAGTTCTGGCTTGGGTATAGATATTGACAATATTGAAATTGGATCATACCAAGTGTTAGAACATACCATTGCTGTAAAAGATGCTATAGTTGCTTCTAATGCGCCAAATGTGGATATAATTCCGGCACATATTGATCTTGTTGCGATTGAAATTGAATTGGTTGACAAAGACCAAAGAGAATATATGCTCAAAAAAGCCATAACAGAATTAAAATCTGATTATGATTATATTCTTATAGATTGCGCACCATCTTTAGGTCTTTTAACATTAAATGCACTCACAGCATCAGATTCTGTGATTATTCCTATTCAATGCGAATATTTTGCACTTGAAGGTTTAGGTAAATTGTTGAATACTATTAAGAGCGTACAGAAAATACATAACCAAGCCTTAGATATTGAAGGTATGTTATTAACTATGTTCGACTCGAGGTTACGTCTATCAAACCAAGTTGTGGAAGAAGTACAGAAGCATTTTTCTGATATGGTTTTTGATACCATTATTCAAAGAAATGTGCGTTTGGGTGAAGCACCAAGTTATGGTGAAAGTATCATTAATTATGATGTGAGCAGCAAAGGAGCTGCCAATTATTTAAACTTGGCCAAAGAATTGATTAAAAAAAAATGAAGCATAATGGCGAAGGCAACAAAAAAACAAGCATTAGGACGTGGACTTTCAGCCTTACTGAAAGATCCCGAAAATGATATAAAATCTGCTGAAGACAAAAACGCAGACAAAGTTGTTGGTAATATTGTTGAATTGGATATTGATAGCATTGAGGTCAACCCTTTTCAGCCTAGAACCAATTTTAATGAAGAAACATTGCGTGAATTGGCTTCATCTATTAGAGAACTTGGAGTTATTCAGCCTATAACCGTTAGAAAATTATCGTTCAATAAATACCAATTGGTATCTGGTGAGCGTCGTTTTAGAGCTTCAAAATTAATTGGGCTTGAATCTATTCCTGCTTATATAAGAATAGCTAACGACCAAGAATCTTTAGAAATGGCTTTGGTTGAAAACATTCAACGCCAAGATTTAGATCCTGTGGAAATCGCATTGTCCTACCAACGTTTAATTGACGAAATCAACCTCACACAAGAGCAAATGAGTGAGCGTGTTGGCAAAAAGCGTTCTACCATTGCCAATTACTTACGTTTGCTAAAATTAGACCCAATAATACAAACCGGAATGCGTGATGGCTTTATTAGCATGGGTCACGGCAGAGCTATGGTTAATATTGAAAGCCCTATTGACCAACTTGAAGTTTACGAAAAAATTATCAGCAATAAACTCTCTGTAAGAGCAACTGAAATGTTGGTAAAAAACCTTAACTCTAACACTCCTGCTTCAACGGAAACCACAACTCCAGAAATTCCTAAACACATCAAAAAAGGGGTTAAAGAGTTTTCGGAATACTTTGGACACAAAATTGACGTTAAGGTTTCTAAGAATGGTAGTGGAAAAATTACAATTCCCTTTCATTCTGAAGAAGATTTCAATCGTATAAAAAAATTAGTCAAGAGTGCTAAATAACCGCATCTATATCCTTTTACTGTGCTTGTTTACAGTTACATTTTCATTTACACAAAATAAAGAAAAGGACAGCACCAATATTGGTTTGAACAATGAGGTTGTGATGCTGGAGGATCAACCTATTGTTAAAAAAGAAATTGATCCTTTACGTCCTTCAAAAGCAGCGTTCTATTCAGCAATTCTACCAGGATTAGGGCAAGCATACAACAAAAGATATTGGAAAATCCCAATAGTTTGGGGAGCCATTGGTACAGGAATTTATTTTTACTCACGTAACGATAAGCAATATAACCGTTACAGAGATGCATACAAAAGACGTCTTGCTGGTTTTAAAGATGATGAATTTTTTGGTGCTTTATCATTAGATGGTTTAGAACGTGCTCAAAATCAGTTTAGACGAAATAAAGAAATATCACTATTGGTAACCGTTGGCTTGTATGTTTTAAATATTATTGATGCTAATGTAGATGCGCACCTCCTCCAGTTTAATGTAGATGAAAATTTAAGTTTAAGTCCGCATTACCAATACAATCAAATGGAAAACGCAGGCGATTTAGGATTAACTCTAAACTTTAAGTTTTAATATGAATATAGCTTTACTCGGTTATGGCAGAATGGGCAAAAGCATTGAAACTATTGCTTTAGAACGCAACCATAACATTACGTTAAAAGCCACAAGCGATACCACTACTTTTGATTTTTCTACTACAGATGTAGCCATAGATTTTAGCTTACCATCTACCGCTGTAGAAAACATACAACGTGCTTTAGATGCTAATATACCTGTGATTTCTGGTACTACAGGTTGGTTAGAAAACTACGATGAGATTGTTGATTATTGCAAATCAAAAAACGGAGCGTTTCTATATGCCTCTAACTTTAGTTTGGGTGTCAATATTTTTTTTGAAATCAATAATAAGTTAAGTCAATTAATGTCTGGGTTTAAAGACTATAACGTTAATATTAAAGAAATCCATCACACCCAAAAGCTAGATGAACCCAGTGGAACAGCTATTACTTTAGCTGAGCAAATTATTGAACATTCAGAATATGAAAACTGGAATTTGGAAAAACCCAAATCAAACCAAATTCATATTAATGCAAAACGAATAGAAGGAATTCCTGGCACTCACGAAGTAAGCTATAATTCTGAAATTGATTCCTTGAGCATTAAACATACAGCGCACAGTAGAAAAGGGTTTGCACAAGGAGCAGTTATTGCAGCGGAATGGATAAAAGGCAAAAAAGGTGTTTTCACTATGAAAGATGTGTTAAACATTGGTTAACTTGCTGTTTTATTGAAATAATTTAAAATATTTACAACCAACCTTAGACAAAATACAAAACAATGAGCTGGACACAGTGGTTTATTTTTTTATTGATTATACAAATCATTCATGGCCTTGGCACATGGAAACTTTATGTTAAAGCCGGTAGAAAGGCTTGGGAAGCATTTGTGCCTGTTTACAATGCCGTAATTCTTATGAAGATAATCAGTCGTCCTTGGTGGTGGGTGATTCTGTTATTTTTACCAATTGTTAATTTGATTATGATTCCTGCTGTTTGGGTAGAAACCGCTCGTAGCTTTGGTAAGGACACTAAATTAGATGCACTTATCGCCATTGTTTCGCTTGGGTTTTATAATTTCTACCTAAATTATGTAGCTGATGTACACTATATAGAAGACAGAACTCTTAAGCCAAAGACATCAACAGGAGAATGGATTACCTCCATATTATTTGCTATAGTCGCAGCAACGATTGTTCATACTTATTTCTTTCAACCTTTTGTAATTCCGTCGTCATCTTTAGAGAAATCTTTATTGGTTGGTGATTTTTTAATTGTGAGTAAGTTACACTATGGTCCAAGAGCTCCTATGACCACAGTTGGTGCTCCAATGGTACATGACACTATTCCGGTTATAAAAACCAAATCTTATTTATATGACGATAATTTTGAGGACCGAAATACATCATGGCAAAATAAGCTTCAGCTTCCCTATCTGAGATTACCTGGTTTTGAAAACATTGAACGTAACGATATTGTTGTTTTTAACCAACCTGCAGATACGCTTTTGGATATGAATAAATTTAATCCAGATCGTAATTATTATAAACCAATCGACAAAAAAACCAACTTGGTAAAGCGCTGTGTTGGTGTTGCTGGTGATACTTTAGAAGTACGAAATGGCTATGTTTACATAAATGGAAAACAGAATAAATTACCAAACAGAGCTAAAATTCAGTTTTCTTATGAAATAATTTTTAATCGTAATCTACAGCCAGCAAGAATTTATGAAATCTTAAAAAAATATGATATTACAGATGGCTTAGGTCGAGGTAACACTCAAGGCTCTTACCTTATTCCTGCAGCGACAGATGAAGCCGTTGCGCAATTAAAAAACCACCCTGAAGTTGCAGAAATTTCCGAACTACGTAAAGTTAAAGGTGAAGGAGAAAACATTTTTCCACAAGATCCAAGCTACAATTGGAATATTGATTTTTTTGGCCCACTTTGGATACCAAAAGCTGGAGGCACTTTAGAATTATCAGCCGATAATATTTCAGTTTATAAACGCGCCATTGAGGAATATGAAGGCCATAAAGTCGTGACCAGAGGAAACCAAATTTTTATTGATGATGAGTTGGCAACTGATTATACATTTAAACAAGACTATTATTGGATGATGGGTGATAATCGCCATAATTCCATTGACAGTCGATTTTGGGGTTTTGTGCCTTTCGATCATACGTTTGGCAAACCTGTGTTCATTTGGATGAGTATTGATGGCATTAATGACGGCATTAAAAATTGGAGCATTCGTTGGGATCGCGTTTTCACAACAGTTAGTGGTAATGGCAAACGTACTTCATACCTAATTCCATTCTTAATATTTCTAGTTGCTATTTATGGTTTTAACAAATGGAGAAAGCGTAAAAAGGAAAAAGCATAACAACCTAAAAAAAGACAATATGGATTGTCTTATACATCCAACTTATTTTCCAAACTTGGCACATTTTGCTGCAATGGTAAATTCTGAGGTTGTTTATTTTGAAGTTTGCGACAATTACCAAAAGCAAACCTATAGAAACCGCATGGAAATCTATAGTGCCAATGGTAAATTATCTTTAACGGCTCCTGTTAGTTATACTCAAAAAAACAGGCAACTTTATAAAGATGTAAAAATTGCAAATGATGAACAATGGCAACTGCAACATTTAAAATCATTACAATCGGCTTACAGCATGTCTCCTTTTTTTGAGTTCTATATTGATGACTTAATGCCGTTATTTGAAAAGCAGTACAGATTTATTCTAGAT
>OJHO01000783.1_pt1 | contig 12470 bp, 14 predicted proteins | sample 1595311 | NCBI WGS metagenome assembly OJHO01 (sample SAMN05416879, study PRJEB24817) | seawater metagenome | isolation source: Sea water | place: Canada:Atlantic | collected 2013-11 | reverse complement strand
CCCAGCACGGGGGCAGGAGGCCCGGTCGCAAGCGCAAATGCGGAGGGTCCGCGGCCAGCCGTGGAAGCCGTATTTGTGCTTGCCGAAGCGTGAGCTGAGGGCACGAACGGGCCGACCCCGTGCGATCCACATGCATAGCAAAAAGGAGTGACCCGGATGACCCCTGCCATCACCCCGCCGCCACCATCCGCGTCCTCGTTCCGCCAAGCCTGGCCGAGGAGCTGACGGAGACCGCCCGCGTGGATGCGATGTTCCGAAACACGCCCCGAGGGACGTGCAGGGCTTCAGCCTCATGTGCGACGTCTCGACCCCTCGGCCTTGCGCTGCTGACGATGTGCGAGGTGCGCACCATCCCCAGCCCGTACCGATGCGGATGGGCCGCACTCTGACGGACTTGGTAGAGGGATAACGGTGCTGGCCGCCGCAGACTGCCGATCACGCGTGACCGACCGCACGCGCCATGAGATATGACGAAAGGGCCGCGCCAAGCGCGACCCCCTCTCTTCAATCCTGCGACGCCTTCTTCGCCGGGTCCGCAACCCGCATGACCGTCAGGCCTTTCGCTTCCGCCTTCTGCCCGAGGTTCAGCGCGACCCCGTTGCCGCCGAAGAGCACAACCCCCGTCGCCGCGAACTTGTCGTCTAGCATCTCGTCGTTGCACTTGAACGGTGCCGCACGCCCATGCGCGGACCAGCGCGGATCGAAGCGCGCTTGCGCGACCCCGCGTGCTCGGGCCCACCGGGCCGCAATCATCTCCGCCCCGTGCTTGCCACCCTTGTGGCAGAGGAAGATCTCCTGATTGCGGTTCTGCTTGATCCGTTCGCGAACCTTGTCGAGCGTGTTGAAGATGACGTCGATATCGCTCCAGTCGGTGGCGCCCGAGACGATCAGGGGCACCCCCTCGACTTTCGACTTCGCGGCGGTTTCGCGGTCGTGCTGATCGAGGAGCTGCCGGGCCTCGAAGACCGCCCCGGTCTCTTGCGCCCGGACGCTCGCCCGCGACCCGGCTGCCGGGATGAAGGCGTGACCCGTCTCGACCTCGTAGCATTCCGCTGCGGCCTCGCTCATCACCTCGATCGCGCCGACGATCTCGCGCAGCTGCAGAAAGCGCGCCTGCGCCTCTTCGAGTGCGGTCTCGGCGATCTCCGACCCGTCGTGGGATTTTGCCAGCGCGCCGATCTTGTCCGCAGTACGGTCGACCTCCTTGCCGAGCGCCACCTTGCGGCGCTGCAGGATCGTGGCGAGCCCATGCGCCAGCGGTTCGATTTCCGCTTCAAGCCCGGTCCCGCGCAACTGCCCGAGCAAAGCCTCGAAGCTCTCGCGGATGATGTGGTCGGTCAGGACGTGATCCTCCGGGATCGGCAGGTGGGCGTCCTTCTCCGTCAGTCCGAAAAGCTCGATGGTCTCGTAGGTGTTTGCGGTGTCGTAAGCCATGTCTGGTCTCCAGTGTTCGTTTCCAAGGCCACCACGTGAGTGTGGGGGCATGGCCGAATGCCTGGTTTCCGAATCTGCCCGGGTCAGGGACGGCGCAGCCGCCGGCTTGCCGGGCGCAAAAGTTTTCCGCGTGCAGCACCGGACACATGCGCGCCCTCACGCATGGGATCGCCCCGCGCCACAGGCCCCGCCCTCGCCGAAAAGTTATGCGATCCTTGACGCGGGCTGATTTGGGGGCCATCCGGAGGATATGCTTCCGCACTCATGTGTGTGTGTTTTGACGGCAGGTTTGCCCGACCCGAGCAGGCAAACGGCCCGACCGGACGCGGAAGACGGATGAAGCGGCGGGAGCGTTTTGCTCCGCAAAACAGACCAGAGCGCAATCCGGCGGAGCGGCCGGGGAGGGACGTGCTCGCGAGGCGGGCAAACCGGGACGCCAAGCGCAACGCCGCGGTGAGGCCGCATGGCCGAATGCGCGACGGACCGAAGGGCCGTTCTCCCCTGCGACACGCGAAGCCGAGCTGGGGAGGCCGCAAGGCATAAGCCAAGGTTGATGTGCAGGGGCTACGCTTTAGGCTATACGGATTACTTCTCCAAGCTTGCGACGTGATCGGCGGAAACCAGACTTTCGCCGCACTGAAAACGAATGGCGCCAATGTAACCCTACGTCTCCGTATTCTTCGCTGAAGGGGGATAAGGACGGGATGATATTGATCTCGATCTTAATCACCCTCCAGATTTCTGCCTCACTAATTCTTATACAGAGGCCGTCGGTCGGGTATGTCCCAGTTTCAGTTCAATAACTCTTTCTGTAAGAATCCCGTCTTTCAGCATCTCGCAATCATCACCAAACTCCTTCGGTGTTCTGTAGAGGTAAGTTGCACAACTGAAAACTTTCCCGTTTCGCAGATTCGCCGTCCTAATCGCGCGATCCAAAAGCGCGCATGATTGGTTGCGTTCCCCTGTAATCGCCTTGAGTACGGCAGTACATTGTAGATAATTTGCATCCTCCCTATCGTCGGCGGCAAGGATATTTGAAAGTATTGTCTCGGCCAGTGAAGCGTCGGGAGAACCCGATTCTGCCCAGCTTGCAATGAAAAAATTGAACATCTCTGGAATACCTTCGGGCCAAGCGCCATTGTCACCCTTCAAGAGATCAATGGCCTCCGCAAATCTCTCCGATCCAATGAGCGACAACGCCAAATTCACACGGGCGGTGCCCGCTTCACTTGGCATGCCTGCGGATTCTTTAACTGCAAACGTTAGTCGATCTGCATAGCGAGATAGATGGCGACGCTCCGATAGAACAAACTCCGAAAGCGAGTTCAATGCAGATACTGACAAGTTTCTCCTGTTTAACAATGATGATACTTTGTCATCGAAGCCTTCGTAAGCTCCACGCAACATTTGCAAAGCGATAGTAATTTCGATACCAGACGATTCCTCGTTTTCGATAATATAGCTCAAATCTTCTTCGGAGCGATCCTTTAGGCCGATTGCTTGGTAGGCCCTTGCACGCATCGCCCAGAGCGAAATGGACTCTCCGCCGGCGTCGATGGCAGCAGTTAGCGCATTTATTTCACCCTCAATGTCACCAATCATGGCCCTAATTTGGGCTACTATTGTTGCAATCTCAGGATTATTTGGATGCAGCGAGAATATACTATCAACCGCAGATGCAACTTCCTCGCGACCAAAAGCTCTCGGGCTTTGCGTTGTTCGGCGGGCCTTGAGGCGTATGTCTTTTAGTGCGAGTAGAGCTCCATCAGGGTCGAAGTGATTGAAGGAGATGACCGCCTTTTCAAGTTCAGAGTATTCCTTTGCAAGCTTGCTATTTGGGCGTTGAATCGAAAAGATTGCATGAGATAGAACGTCCAAGCTCGCGTATTGGTGTATAGTTTTCATTTCTTTAGTTTTGAAAGAGAGGTCTTCTGCTGCGCGATCAAGAAGGCCTGACAGGATCGATCTCTCATCGTCCAGATTCGGTACGTTTGACGCACAGAAAAGAATTTCAACCGGTCTAAGCTGTCGTGATTTATCACGTCGAATTTCCCTGATGATCGGCTCGAGTCCAGAAATATTCTGCATCGTAGGAAGAAACATAGCGACAACAAGATCTGGCAGCTGACGAGTGCATATGCCCCCAACATCGGTGTGCCCGGTGCGGCTATCGATCAAGACATAGTCGAAGCCAAGATCCTCGTTCTTCTTCCATTGCTGTTTCAAATCTTCAAAAAAGAGATAGCCTTTTTCCTCGCGGTACAAGGTGCTCCAATCAATAGAAGCAAGCTTAGATGAATATTCGAAAGTAGTTGTGTCACCGGATGGCATCACCCAAATCGAATCATTCTCGCAAGTGCATTCGTAAATATATTCTGATGCATTTGGGGAGACGCCGCTACTTCTATACGCGGTTATATAGTCGACCAGCCCCTCCCGTGATGCGCAGGATCCGAGGAAACCATAGTTGGGGAGGCTGGGAGCCTCCAAGTCAAAATCGACAACCAGCACCTTCTTGCCTCGTCGCGCAAGGTTTGCGGCGACGTTAACAAGTGCCATAGTGCGCCCAACACCACCCTTGTAGCTGTAAAATGTAACTACAAACATGTGAGTTAACCCCGCGGACGTAGTTCAAATCGCTCCGCCGCAATCATCATGTAATCCTTCATAGATGTACGGAATACCGGTGTGAATTTTTTCGATCGATCTCTGGGTAGTGAGGAAAGCTCACGAAGCTTCAAATCATGTGGTTTTCCTTGAATATTTGCGCCAGTTTCCCATCTCTTGATGGAGGCTAAGCCTACACCAAGCTCATTCGCGAAATCCCTCTGCGTCAAATCCTTAGATTTCCTGATCGACTTGATCTCGCGCGGAGTTAGCCGTCCCAAATACCTACACACAGCTTCATGGCGCGAAATTTCTGCATCCTCGCCTGCAAGGGTTTCACCGCAAGAAAAGCAATGCTCCACGGGTATGTCAGCGGTTAGAAGCACATCGTGAGTTCCGCTTGTATAAGCAAACTGTTGCGTCCTGATCCTTTTTTCTATTGTCGCCTCGCCGCACACTGCGCAGACACTTACATTTTCTGTCGTCATCATTGCACCCGATCTTTTCTTTCGCTTACATGAAAACTGCGGCCGATAACTTTCCCGGACCCCATCATGATTTTCATGTAGATTTTTTCACCATCGTAGCCGTCGCATTTAAGTACGTATCCCGTTTTCCCGGGGGGCTTATCTAAGGTAATCACTTGAATTTCGTGACCCTTACCAAGCAAGTCAGCAATAAATGTCCACGCGCTGTCGTCACTAAATGCCTCGCCGTTGCCAGGGTGTCTGACGTATTGCGGCGACCAATGCGTTGGCATCGTGGGAGAGAATGTGTGCATTCTGGTCCTTCGTCCCCGACACAGTTTCTCAAGCTCTTTGCGAACAGCGTCAGTAACACTCATGCCGTGCACCCACCGTTCACAAGCCTTGGTATCAAATGATGCCAAGACGGTGGAACGTCAAGTGCATTTTTGACCGTACACCCTAAAGGTTTACAAAGCGTGATACTAAATAGCTCATCTTGGCTCATGCCAGCTCCAACTTGTAGGCAGACCAAGTGTCTGCCAGCCCTACCAACAGGCTGACGCCGCTGCTGGTGTCAAGCCGCACTTGGTCTCCGTTGCCTACAGCAATTGAAAGCCTCGCATTCATCAAAGTCGCTTTGGCGGCCGGGACGTTCTTCAACACCGGAAACTGCGGTGATTGTAGAAGTAGCTGTTACACAGTCTAAACTTGGGATTCTACCCACTGCTCACCAAGAGCACTACGCTGCGCCTGACTGAACTGAGAACGTAGATTGCGATCGTTACACGCAACAGCCTCCACCTCGCATACGACCAGCAGCGGCAAAGCGGTTATCAATTACTTAGCTGGCGAATGTCGGCAAAGGGCCGTCTGTAACGACGGCCCAGCGGTTTAGATTTCGATAGCTTCGGCGATCACCAGCGCATCTTCAAGCTCGACGCCGAGGTACCTGACAGTGCTGTCCATCTTGGTGTGACCCAACAGCAGTTGGACCGCCCTTAGGTTGCCTGTTTTCTTGTAAATCTGCGTGACTTTCGTTCGCCGCATCGAGTGCGTGCCATAGGCGCTTGCCTCCAGACCAATGGATGTCACCCAGTCACGCACAATGCGCGCGTACTGGCGGGTAGAGATGTGAAGCCGTTCGTGAAAACGCCCAGGCCAGAGGTATTCGGATCCGACCATCAGCGGCTCCCGCATCCATCTTGCCAGCGATGCACGGGTGCCTTCGGAGATTTCGAAGCGCACAGGTTTCTGGGTCTTGCTCTGAAGAACCGACGCGCGTTCCTTGATTTGGCCGGATGCCATAACATCGACCACCCTCATTTTCACCAGATCGCAGCCGCGCAGCTTGCTGTCGATGGCAAGATTGAAGAGGGCCAGATCACGGTGGTTCTCGGCCAATTCCAGCCGCACCCTGATCGCCCAGACATGTTTGGGCTTGAGCGGCCTTTTCTGGCCGACGATCCGGCCTTTGTTCCAGGCTGGGCGTAAGGCGCGGATGGCCGGTAAGTTTGATGTTTCCATGATAGATCCTCCGATCCACCACGCCCTCCCACATCGACAACCCGACGTTGACAAGACATCATACCATATGATGCTGCGCCGCATCCGAGGTCTGCTTCGAGCCCACTTTGACCAATGCTGCGCCACGCATGAACGGCGGCTTACCCCAAATCTAAAAAATCGCGTGGAGCAGTCGAGCTTAAGCGTGGCCGCGCAAAGCTATTAGAACGCTTTGTTCCAGCGCTTCTACGGCTGGTTCTAGATTTGGTCGGGCGACAAGGCGGACGGTATAGTCCGGTAGGCTAGGAAGAATATCAGCGCTGATTGCTTCAAGACCCGATTCCAACATGCTTTCCGGCAATGGAGCGACGGCAAAGTCCGCCATAACTGCCGCGACCTGACCTGCAGAATGTTCACTCGTGAGCGCGATCCGATACGGACGATCTATGCGGACGCACGCCTCAATCGCAACTTGCCGCCATGCGCAAGTTTCGTCGGCCAGGGCGAGAGGAACAGGTGTCTGATGGGCTGCGGATCCCGATGCCGCACCAACCCAGATCAGTCGCTCCTGATGAACGATCTTGCCGGATACGCGCGAGTCATTCTCAGCGAAGGTAACAAGGCCCACATCCAGTTTCTCGCTCTCGATCTGCGCCAGAATTTCGCTGCTCGGCCCAAGAACAACGCTCACCTCGATTGCTGGATAAGTCTGGGCAAAGGTTCTGAGGATGGCTGGCAACCAGCGAGTTCCGTAATCATCAGGCGCACCAAAACGCACTCTGCCCGCCGTTTGCCGGGTCCCAAACCGTGCCGCGATTTCACCGTTCAAAGACAACATACGCCGTGCATAGCTCAACAACGCCTTGCCATCTTCGTTGATCTGCACGCTTCGCCCTTGCCGGTCAAAGAGAGCCCTTCCGATCTGCCTTTCCAACTTTGCGATCCTGCCGCTGATTGCAGCGGGTGAACGATGCACAATGTTTTGAGCAGACCTAAAAGAACCCGTTTCGCATACAGCGACGAATGTGCGTAGCGCGTCGGCGTCCAATGTTTGAGCGCGGGCGCTTTTAGCTTCGAACTCGTTCTTGAGGACATTCATGCTGTTCAGTTTTACCGATCAGGCTGAACAAAACAACCTGTTTTGCCGATCAGCTATCACATGGCATGTCAGGTCATGACTGATCGACGCTCTTTTGAACTCAAGTCCAATATTGACACGAAACTGGCAGGTTACAGCTCTGCCTTTCTATTGATGGCATTTGGGATGCTGACCATCCCGATCATGGACGTGATTGCAAAAGTGCTCGCGGTAAACGGGATGCCGGGCACTCAAGTCGCGTTCGCAAGGTTTATTGGCCAAGGCTTGTTTACGCTCGCGCTACTGCCCCTAGCCATCGTGGTCGTACCGAGAGTCTTCAACGAGGAGCCGTCAATAAAGAAGAGATCGGTATTGGGGCGCTCCTGGACTGATCTACGCTCGGCATGGACGAAGACCAATTTAGCACGAGGTGTCGCGCTCGCCGGAGCCACCGCTTGCTTCTTTACCGGCCTTGCTACCCTGCCACTGCCCGCCTCGGCAGCGATCCTGTTTCTGGCCCCTTTGATCCTGACGCTACTTGGTGGAGCCGTGCTAAAAGAAAACCTGACTTTGCGCAGGGTCGCTTTGTGCGTAGCCGGTTTCCCCTGTGTCCTCTTGATCGTTCGCCCCGGATTCGACGGTCTTGGCTGGGATGCCCTCTACCCGCTTGCAGCAGCTTTCCTGTTCGCCATCTATTTTCTGCTCACGCGAATGGCCTCGGGTCAAGGTTCGCCGCTCTCGATGCACGTCGTTGCCGCCGCCTCTGGAACAGGTATCCTCGCGTTTTGGCTCTATGCTGGCAACGCAGTTACTGACAGCGCTCAGATCATATGGCCGACGCAGGTCTCTACGTGGATAGCCCTGGCGTCCCTTGGCGTCATCTCAACGATTGCGCATATGGCGATAATTGTCGCCTTTGCGCGTGCACCAGCGTCGGTCCTTGCACCGCTGAACTACCTGGAAATTGTATCCGCCACGGTGCTGAGTTTCATTGTGTTCGGAACACTTCCAGACGAATGGACGGTGATCGGAGCAATACTCATAACGGCAATCGGATACGCTGCGACCCGTCCAGAGAAAAAGAGTATTCGCCGGTAAGGTGGGTCTAGTCGATGAAGCATCTTTAACTGAAGCGGCCATTGGTGCAGCCGCAGCAAAATGGCAGTTTTGTCCCGCACTGCCGACCTTCAGTCTCCGAAAATGCTGCAAGTGGCACGAATGGCCGCTTAGACGGGCCGCAACGCAGCGTACCGAATGACTGACGAACGGCAGCTAAGGGCCGACCACGTCTGGCGTACGGCTTCAGTCCAGATCGACGCCGCCGAGGCGCGGCGCATGTACATGCGTTCGGATTAGGAACGCAGCGCCCGCGCCCGCGATGGCGCCGAAGAGATGCGCCTCCCACGACACGCCGGGTTGGCCCGGAAGAACGCCCCAGAGAAGGGAGCCATAGAGAACACCGACCACCAGTGCCGCGCCCAGCGTGATCAATGAGCGATCCACGAAGCCGCGCGCGACGAGGAAGCCAAACCAGCCGAAGACCAACCCTGACGCACCGATATGGATGGCGGAGCTTCCGAACAGCCAGACGAGTCCGCCGCCGAGGCCGATCACCACTGCGTTCACCGGCAGCAAGGCCCTCGTGGTCGTTGCCACCAGCAGCCCACCCATCACCAAGAGCGGCGGCGTATTGGCCATAAGGTGCGCGAAGCTTCCATGCAGGAGGGGCATGGTGATGACACCATCCAATCCGCTGACGTGCCGGGGGATCAGGCCGAAGGCCGGGTTCAAGCCGTAGCCGGTGATCCAATTGACGACTTGGACCGCCCAGAGCAGTGCGACAAAAGCGGCAAGCGCTGCGGCGCGCCGCAAGAAGGCGCGCATGTGATCCCGGTTCATCATGTTGGCGACAGTAGACGTCACCACAGCACCTTCAACGGCTTTCGCACGCTGCACAGGATGCCACCTCCAGGAAAGGGGGTTCGAGGCGGCCAACTTCGGTACGGCTCAAGCCAAGAGAATGGCTCCGATCTTACACGGTGTTCCCCGGGCGAAAGGGCTGCGGTTCACGCTCGGGGCGCTTCAGGGCTTCGGCGAATTTGCGGGAATTGTCATCGATCGTGCTGTGCCACAGCTTCGAGACAAACGCCCGAGCGTCTTGGACCGTCATATCGTTCAGCGATGAGGACAACGCCATGAAAAGCTCATCCTCGCTGATCGCGGCGGCGCGGTGCATGGCATCCGCGTAAAATGACGGGTCGTTCAGGACCTGTTCGCTTAGCGGCATCAGCGCAAGGTTCTCCTCCGGGATCGCCATGAAGATCGTGTCCTGCAGGTCGGTCAGATACGCACGCCGCGATGTGGACACCGGCTTTCCCACCGCCTTGGCCTCCAGATATGCCTGCCTTGTCCTGTCGAGCTTTGCCCTTGCATGGGTCATGATGACTTCACGTTTTCGGGCGGGCAGCGCGAATCCGGTGCAGCGCTCGATATGGGCGAGGAGATCTTCAACCTCTGCCTCAACATTAAAGCTCTCGAACCATGGAACCGTCCCTGATCTAGCCGCCACGCGCCCGCCCTCAATATTGCGATAATATATTATTGTATCACATTTGCACCTGATCGCAAGCGGGTGGCGTCCTTCACGCAAACGGACATGGAAAAAGGGGAACCGTGATCCCACGGCTCCCCTTTCGGTTCAGATCGTCTCACCTCGCGCGCTGATCAGGCAACCAGCGACAGCCCCTTGCCTGCATCCTGCGGCTGCTCACCGCTGTCGATGAACGGGATGATCGAGAAAGTCTGCCCGCCGCGCTGTTCTTCGTTCTGCACGGCGTTGACGCGCAGGTCGCCATCAGGCGTGTTGATCAGCAACGAAAGGTAGTCATTGCCCGTGCGGCTGCTCTTGGCCATCCACGCCGAGCCAACGCGGATCGGCGTGCCCCGGGGCGAGCTGACCTCGATGCGGTAGTCAGGGTGGGTCTCCTCGGTCTTGTAGCTGTTCTCGATCAGCATGAACTCCAGATCGAACATCATATTGGCGATGTAGCCGGTGAAGGCGTTGTCAGCGTCCATGGCGGTGAGCTCGCCCGAGATCGAGCCGGATTTCATCAGACCGTTCGAGACCAACGGGATGATCTCGAATTCGCCGTTCTGGGCCGCGCGCGCCTCTTTCGTCTGCACCGCGTTGACCCGGAACGGGCCGAGACCCACATCGATCTGCATCGAGATATAGGGGTTTCCGCTGGTATTGCCCGTCTCGTTCCAGGCCGTGCCGATGCGGACCTTGCGGCCCGATTTGTTGACTGCTGTCACGTCGTAATCCGGACTGCGCGCGGACATCTTGGCCCGTGCCTCCAACTGGATGGCGATGTCAAAGCGCGTCCCGTGGATCATGCCGGTGTACTGAGCGGCTGCCGTCTCGACATTGCGGATGAGGGTTCCTGCGAACATGGGATGGTTCCTTTTGGATTGGCCGGTGTCTGACGTCCTTGCCAGCGCATCCGGGATTGCTTTCTCGACCCCCTGAGGGATCACAAATCAGAAAGCTTGCTTTCCCTTTATGCCCCGTCCCCGGCTCAGCGATGCCGTCCGAGTGGGTGTGCCGTCGCGCCTCCGGGTGCTGTACCCCTTCCCTGCCCGTCTGGTCTTGATTGGCGGCCCAGATTATCCTCATGGTACTCCGATAGCGCGATGAAGAACTCTGCCTCATCTCCATTCAACCGCTGCCCGCTCCGGTCGGTCAGGCCGATGCAACTGCCGTTCGGCACATAGGTGATCAAGTACTGACCGAGCCTGTCCTTGTGGACAACGTAGCCGGTATTGGCCCAGTGCACGGTCTGGCCGGCATCGACGGCCGCCTTGATGTCATCGAGTGTCATGCGAACCTCCTTACGAAGAATAGTGGGGAAACGACGCAAGAAGCCCGATCTTCCGACCGGGCTTCTATGCAGCATTTGTTTGGCAAAGAGCCGGGTCCTGTCAGGCACCTTGCGTGGCTTGCGTCGCGCGCGCCGCCATCCAATCCTTCAGGCCGAGAACCGTTCTTCCGGCGGTGACATCGGACACCCAGGCAGACCTTGGATCGCCGCAGGGCTCATCGCCAGAATGCCGGTCGATATGGCCATTGGCCATCCATGGCTCAGGCTGGATCCGACGCAGCCAGTCCGCCATGCTCGGGATACGGCCTTGGCAGTCTTCACGGATATGCTGCTCGCCGATCCAGCGCACGGGGATGTCCCGACCTGCGCTATTGGTCAGGGTCAGGCCAAAGACACGTTCGGCCTCGAACAGGCCTTGAGCATGATGACGCAAAGCGCGGTGCGTGAAGAGCGCGAGGTGCTCTTTCGAGGCGTCGAACCAGTCGTGGACGGCTTGATAGTCGGACGGCACCCCGCCGAATTTCCGGGCCGAGCTTTCAGCATGATGAAGCGGATGGGCCATCTCACAGCCCCTCGTCGTAGCTGTGCGGGCATTCGACATAGCGGTCCGCGTGATCGAGGGTGATGCTGTCGTTGCGCAAGTCCCAGGTCAGCGTGCCGTAGCCGCCCTCGTTGTTTTCGAACCCCGGGTGATGGTGATAGGCGAGCGACCAGGCGAAGTCGCCAACCTCTGTGGTAAGCGGTTCCGGCAGTTGGACCTCTACAGGCTGCACGGTCACATCCTCGGCATTGCCGGAGTCGCCATAGCCTTCGTATTCGGCAGTGACCTCGCTGATGCCAAGAGAACGCAGTTGCGCGAGCAGCTCCGCTCGGGACGCCTTCAGCGTGGTTTCGCGCTCTGCGCGCCACTGAGCCGCCAGTGCGGCATAATCGATCTGGGGATTGGTCATGGGTCTGTCCTCTTATCTGAAATTGGGGGGGCCGGGCGTGGCATTGGTCTGCGCGCGCCCGGAAAGCGCAGACCGGACAAATCCCGATCTGCGACGCCCCACCCAAAGCCTGCTTTGGCTTTTCAGGCGGCTTGGTCTGCCGTGATGGCATTCCCCTGACCCACGATCCGGGCCAGAATGCTTCCCGTGTCGATCCCGTCCCCATGCGGAAGGAACACCCGTAGCTGGAAGGCGATGATTTCGGTGAAACACCCCATTGCCTTGAGACCCTCGATCATGCCCCGATCCGCACCGCCCAACTCAAGGCGCATCTCGCCTGCGACCCGGCGACGGGTCAGGGTCAGACCCCGGCCTAGATCGACAGGTGCGGTGGTGCCGAGGGCGGCGGTCAACATCTCCTGCGGTGTCCCCGGGTTGGAGACGAGGAAGCGGGCGCGCAAGGCTGCCGCCCCTTCCTCGCTCAGCGTGCGCCCGATCATGGCGGTCGCCCCGTCGGGCGTGACGCGGTAGATGCGCTCATTGGTGGTCGGAATGTCCTTCCAGATCGGCA
>OJHO01000775.1_pt1 | contig 12522 bp, 10 predicted proteins | sample 1595311 | NCBI WGS metagenome assembly OJHO01 (sample SAMN05416879, study PRJEB24817) | seawater metagenome | isolation source: Sea water | place: Canada:Atlantic | collected 2013-11 | reverse complement strand
GAGATTGCCTCTTGTCTCGTGGGCTCGGAGATGTGTATAAGAGACAGGTGCATTAACAATGAAACTTATAAAATTAAAAACGGAGCAGTAACATGGCGGAGCAACAAGTACAGCCTTTACACAATGAAAAACATGCCAACATTAAAATTCAAAACGGCATCAATGTAGAATTTATGAAAACTCAACATTTAGTGCCTGTAGTAGCACATGAGTTTGCGCGTGTAGCAAATGAGTTTCCTATGTCGTTTGTTAAAAATAACGAAGCAGGTACTTTCCAAGCAGTTGCAATGTTTGGCCTAGAGCCAGGCGAAAACTTATTTGTTGAAGGCGACAAATGGACAGCTTCTTTTGCACCAATGGCGTCTACACGTTACCCACTAGGTTTAGTTAAACACCCAGAGCAAGACCAATTTGGTATTGTTATTGATGAAGCAAGCCCACTTGTAAGCGAAACAGACGGTAATGCGTTATTTGAAAACGGTGAAGAAACAGATTACCTAAAACGTCGCAAAGAGTCGCTAGTGTCTTTCATTGAATTTTCTCAAGTAACAGATGCGTTCACTAAATTCCTTGCTGACAAAGAGCTACTGATAGCACAAACGTTAACAGTAGACATCAAGGGCGAGAAAAAAGACATCAACGGTATTTACCTTATCGACGAGAAAAAACTAAATGAGCTAAGCGATGCAGACTTCTTAGAGCTTCGTAAGCGCGGCTATTTAGCACCAATTTACTCTTTCTTAACGTCTACTCACCAAGTAGCACGTTTAGCGCGTTTAAAAGCCCAACAAGCTTAATTTAAACACGTTAACTATAAAAAGCGCCTCAAGGCGCTTTTTTTATGCCTTTAAACTTACTTTAGTTGAAATTTACGTTTTAACCGTTCACATTGGTTTTAATACTTTTTTGATAAGGGCCAGTCATGAAAAAAATAATCTTATTATCTATTTTAGCCAGTGCGAGCATAGGGTTTAGTCACAGTGCACTAAGTGAAGAATCTCCGCTTGCCATTGCCATTCATGGTGGCGCAGGAACAATAGGTAAAGCAAAATTTTCACCTGAGCAAGAAAAAGCCTATCGTGCTAAATTATCCGAAGCTGTTGAAGCAGGTTACAGCGTACTTGAAAAAGGCGGGGAAAGCTTAGATGCGGTGACTGCTGCAATTACAGTATTAGAACAGTCTGAGTTTTTTAATGCAGGGCGCGGTGCAGTATATACATATGACGGTGGGCATGAACTCGACGCATCAATTATGGACGGGCGTAACCGCCAAGCTGGGGCTGTTGCAGGTGTAAAACATGTAGAGAGCCCAATTAAACTTGCTCGTTTAGTTATGGATAACTCAGTGCACGTTATGCTCAGTGGGCAAGGTGCTGAGGAATTTGCAAAAGAGCAAGGTATTGAACTTATCGAAAATAACATATTTGATACTAAACATCGTTACGATGCTCTGCTTAAAGCAAAAGATAAGCTCGATAAAGCCAAAGCAACAACTAAGTCATATCAGGCTGCACACAATGCACTACCAGATAACTTTAAAATGGGCACTGTTGGCGCTGTTGCCCTTGATAAAAATGGTAATTTAGCTGCAGGCACATCAACCGGTGGAATGACGGCAAAGCGCTACGGCCGTGTTGGAGATGCTCCTGTTATAGGTGCTGGTACGTTTGCTGAGAATGAGTCATGTGCGGTATCAGCAACCGGCCATGGTGAATATTTTATTCGCTACAACGTGGCAAGTGATATTTGCGCTCGTGTTAAATACCAAGGCAGTACAATCGCCCAAGCCGGTGATGAAGTAATAAACAAGGTATTAAAGCCAATAGGTGGTACAGGCGGTGTTATTATTATCGACACGCAGGGCAATATTAGTTTACCGTTTAACACGTCGGGGATGTATCGCGCGAGTAAATCGAATACGCAAGCAACTTATGTAGGCATTTTTAAAGGCGAATAGGAATACAGGCTGATACATGTGTTTAAATGTCAAACAACTGAGTGTTTAATGATTTGTAGGATTAACCCGAGCCGTTAACTTTGATACAATTATGGCTCTTTTACATATTTTATAAGGTATGCGGGTGGTTAACCTAGGTCAGTTGTTTGGCGAGCTAAAAACGTGCTTAAAAAAAGATCAATTCATATTCAAAAAACGCCTTCATGGTGTTAAAAAAATAGCCGACGAAACTAAACAAGCCAATGCGCTTGAAAAAATAGCCGCAGATATAACCCGCAGCCAACAATCAAAAGAAAAACGATTAGCTAACTTGCCACAGGTAACATACCCTGAGCAGCTGCCTGTAAGTAAAAAAAAACAAGCCATTAAAGACGCAATAGCAAATAACCAAGTTGTTATTATTGCCGGTGAAACGGGCTCGGGGAAAACGACGCAAATACCTAAAATGTGTCTAGATCTTGGCCGTGGAGTTGATGGGTTTATTGGCCATACACAACCACGTAGGTTAGCCGCACGCACCGTTGCAAACCGTATTGCTGATGAGATGAAGTGTGAACTTGGCCAACAAGTGGGATTTAAAATCCGCTTTAGCGATCAGGTTTCTAACAATACATACATCAAACTGATGACAGACGGTATTTTACTGGCCGAAATTCAGCAAGATCGCTTTTTAAATCAATACGACACCATAATTATTGATGAAGCCCACGAGCGTAGCCTAAACATTGACTTTATTTTAGGGTACTTAAAAAACTTACTGCCTAAGCGTCCAGACTTAAAAGTTATAATTACCTCAGCAACTATTGATCCTGAGCGTTTTTCTAAGCATTTTAACGATGCGCCAATTATTGAGGTATCAGGTCGTACTTTCCCTGTTGATGTTCGTTACAACCCAATTAGCGATATTAAAAAAGAGGGTATGGAAGCCGAAGGCGACCAGTTACAAGGTATTTTTGATGCCGTTGACGAGCTGTGCGCAGAAGGCCCTGGCGACATACTTATATTTTTAAATGGTGAACGTGAAATTCGTGACACTGCCGACGCGTTGAGTAAGCGAAATTTAAAACACACTGATGTGCTCCCATTGTATTCGCGTTTATCAAATGCAGAGCAAAATCGAATATTTGCACCGCATTCGCGCCGCCATATTATTTTATCGACCAACGTGGCTGAAACGTCATTGACCGTACCGGGTATTCGCTATGTTATAGACCCAGGTACTGCGCGCATAAGTCGCTACAGCTACCGTACAAAAGTACAGCGTTTACCAATTGAGCCTATTTCACAAGCAAGCGCTAATCAGCGTATGGGCCGTTGTGGGCGTGTTGAAGCGGGTATTTGTATTCGCCTGTATTCTGAGGATGACTTTTTATCTCGCCCCGAGTTTACTGACCCGGAAATTCTACGTACAAACTTAGCCTCTGTTATTTTACAAATGCTAGCTTTGGGCTTGGGTGACATGGCGCAATTTCCATTTGTGCAAGCGCCAGATAGCAGAAATATCAATGATGGTTTGACTCTGCTTGAGGAGTTACAAGCAGTAAAGTCGTCTAAACGAGATAATAAAACTGCTTTAACGCAATCTGGTAGGGAGCTGAGCCGATTACCCGTTGATCCGCGTTTGGCTAAAATGGTGTTAACAGCGTATAAGTTAGGTGCACTTCGTGAAGTTATTATCATTGTGGCTGCTTTATCTATTCAAGACCCACGTGAACGACCTCAGGAAAAACGCGCAGCAGCGAATGAAAAACACGGCCGCTTTGATGATCCTGATTCAGACTTTATTGCCTTTTTAAATTTGTGGAATTACTTAGAAGAGCAACAAAGCGAACTGACAAACAGTCAGTTTAGAAAATTATGCCAAAAAGACTTCCTAGCCTATATGCGCCTGCGTGAATGGCAAGATATTGTATATCAAATAAGTACTGTGTGTAACGAAATGGGCATGAAGGCAACAAGTGATGTTGCTGATAGTGAAGCCGTACACAAAGCCTTACTAAGCGGTATGCTTAGCCATATTGGTTTTAAGGACGAAAAACAAGCTTACAAAGGTGCGCGTAATAGTCAGTTTCATATTTTTCCGGGGTCAGGTTTATTTAAAAAAGCGCCTAAATGGATTATGTCAGCAGAGCTTGTTGAAACGAGTAAATTGTATGCGCGCACTAATGCAAAAATCGATATCAGTTGGGTTGAACCTTTAGCCCAACATTTGGTAAAACGCAGCTACTCTGAGCCCCACTGGGAGAAAAAACCTGGGGCTGTTATTGCCTTTGAGCAACAAACTTTATATGGGTTGTTAGTTGTTAATAAGCGCCGCTGTGTGTATAGCAATATAGACTCTAAAGTTAGTCGTGAGCTGTTTGTACGCACCGCACTGGTTGAACAAGAGCTAGGTTTAAACGAGCGTTTTTTACAGTTTAACCGTGAGCTAATCGAAGATATACAAGTTCTTGAAAATAAGTCGCGCCGCCGTGATATTTTAGTTGATGAACAAACCTTATTTGAGTTTTACGATAAAAAAATACCAAAAGAAATTAATAATCGAGCCGCTTTTTTTAAGTGGTATAAAACTCAAAAACAACAAAATAAACACTATCTACATATGACTCGCGATGAGTTAATGCGCCATGGCGCAAACAGTATTACAGAGTTTGATTACCCAGATACATGGCAGCAAGATAATTTAATATTACCGCTTACGTATCACTTTGATCCAGGTCAAGCGGTTGATGGTGTTGCGGTGCAAATACCCGTTGCCTTATTAAATCAAGTGCAAGAAACCGGCTTTGATTGGCATATCCCTGCGTTTAGGCACGAACTTGTTAGTGGCTTGATTAAATCGCTACCAAAATCACTTCGACGTAACTTTGTGCCCGCTCCTAATTATGCCGATGCTGTTATTGCGGCGGTAGAGCCGATGCAAGGCACGTTGCTTGACGCACTTACCACACGTTTGTTGAGAATGACCGGTGTACGCGTTGATCCTGAAGCGTGGGATTTAACATCACTTGCTTCTCATTTACGCTTACATTTTGAAGTACGCGATGAGCACAATAAATTACTGGCTCGCGGTCTAGACCTTGCGAAGCTCAAAGCAGAGCTTCAAGGAGAGGTAACCGAAACACTTTCTAAAGTTGCGGATGACGGTATAGAAAAAGCAGACTTAACACAATGGAACTTTGGTGAACTACCTAAGTCTTACGTTAAAAAGCAAGGCCAGTACGAAATAAAAGCGTATCCAGCGCTGGTGGATAAAAAATCAAGTGCTGCGGTTGAGCTATTTGATAACGAAATAAAGGCACAGATTGCACACCAGCAAGGCCTTCGCCGATTGGTATTATTAAATGTGCCTTCACCTATTAAATATTTACAGCAAAATCTGCCTAATAAGGCTAAGTTGGGATTGTACTTTAATCCTTTTGGAAAAATAGCCGATTTAATTAATGATTGTATTGCCGCGGGTGTTGATAGCTTATTACTCAAATATGGCGATATTAGAACGAGCAGTGAGTTTGAAAGTGTAAAAGAAGAAATACGTGGCGAGCTAGGTGACGCTGTAGTCGATATAGCTATTCACGTTGAACAAGTTCTTAGCATTGCGCATGCGCTACATAAAAAAATGAAAGGGCGGGTTGATTTGACCATGATCACTGCGCATGGCGATATTAAGTCTCAGCTTGAGTCGTTAATTTTTAAAGGGTTTGTTAGTCAACATGGTGCGACTAAGCTGACTGATTTAATTCGTTATTTGAAAGCGATTCAAAAGCGATTAGAAAAGCTCCCTGTTGACCCAAACAGAGACAGAGTGTGTGTACTTGAGCTTGATAAAGTGGCAGCTGAGTATAAAAAGCTGACTAATAAAATACCCAAAGGTATGCCAATACCCAGCGAGATAGAAGCTATATTTTGGATGCAACAAGAGCTAAGAGTTTCATTATTTGCACAAACGCTAGGAACGCCTTACCCTATTTCGTCTAAACGAATTTTAAATGCTATAAAAGAAGTTGAATAATGCTTGCATTTATCAAGAAGGTTAGTACCTTAAAGGTAGGATTTATTTTTGTTTTGAGAAGGAAACGACATAAGCATGTCCTCGGTGATTGAACCTAAAACAAAACGACTATTAGTTGTAGATGATGAGTATTTTAATTACGAAATGCTTAAACCTGCACTAGAGTCTAAATTTGTCGTTAGTTATGCTGACTCTGGTCAGAATTGTCTTGCGTCTGCAATTGCCAATCCTCCTGACATTATTTTACTCGATGTATGTATGCCAGGCCTTGATGGCTATGATACATGCAGAATGCTAAAACATACGCCAGAAACTAAAAACATTCCTGTGGTTATGGTGTCAGGCCTTGAGTCTGAGCTTGAGAAGAAAACAGGTTTTGACGCCGGTTGTGATGCTTATGTAGTCAAACCGTTTGCCATAAGTGCACTGTTAGAGCAAATAAACACAATAGTTTAGAGGGAATTATGTTCACAGAAGATAAACGAAACTATAGACGTATGCAGGTAAACGCTACTGCAATGCTTACAACTATTGAGCCGGTTGCCGGCTTAACTTACACTGCTGAATGCGTAGACTTAAGTGCAACGGGATTGTCACTACATTTAGATGATTTATTAGAACCAGATACACTTTTGTCTGTTGATATTGCATCAACTCATCCAAGTATTGCCCCTTTAAAAGCGACCGCTAAGGTAATACGTGCCAGCAAAGAAGATGATGGCACGATTACGGCAGGGCTTGAGATAATAGAGTTTAATTAACCAATTAAATGTTAATTAATAAACTTTACAGATAAGCCCTTTTAAGTAAAAGCCTTCAGGGTAGCTGCCCGCAATTGGGTGGTCAGCTGCTTGGTTTAAACGCTCCATTATTAACAAGTCTTTACCCGCGTCTAGTGCTGCGTCTGCAACTACTTTCTGAAATAAGTTTTGTTCCATTAAGCCCGAGCAAGAGAATGTTAATAGTGTGCCGCCTGGCTTTAATATTTGCATGGCTATCATATTGATATCTTTATAGCCCCTGCATGCACCTGTTAGCTGTGCCTTGTTGTCGGCAAATTTAGGTGGATCCATAACAATGGTGTCGAACTGTTTACCTTCGTCTCTGTACTGGCGTAAAAGTTTAAAAACATCTTGCTTAACAAAATCGACTTTATTTAAATCTAAATTATTATGCTCAACATTACGTTTTGCGGTATCGAGTGCCGGTTGTGATACGTCAACGTTGGTAACATGTGTACAGCCACCACGCAGCGCATAAAGTGAGAATGTCCCTGTGTAGCTAAAGCAGTTAAGAACAGTTTTATCTTTTGAAAAACGCTCAAGTGCTGCACGGCTATCGCGTTGATCTAGGTAAAACCCGGTTTTATGACCTTCTAAAATATCTACCTCAAGCTTTAAACCATTTTCTTCAATAAGCACTGGCTGCGTTGGCTCTGAGCCCCAGAGTATCCCTTTAATTGGCTCTAACCCTTCTTTTGTTCGTACGTCGACGTCTGAACGCTCGTAAATACTGCTGCCTGGAAATATAGCCATCAGTGCGCCTACAATTTCACCTTTGTGGCGCTCTGCACCTGCGCTTAGTAGTTGGCATACAAGTACATTATCAAACTTATCGATTGTAACACCCGGTAAGTAATCAGACTCTGCGGCACATAATCGGTAACCAGTTAATCCACCTTCTTCAATTACTTGGCTACGAGCTTCAAGTGCTCGGCGTAAGCGTCTCTCAAAAAAGTGTTGATCTATAATTTCTTTTTCGTCAAAGCTCCAAACACGCGCTCGGATCTGAGAATGCGGGCTATAGGCTGCTGTTGCTAAATATTTACCTTCACTGTCGTGAATAGTTACCGTATCGCCCAGTCCCGGTTTACCTTTGATCTTTTTAATGGCTTTTGAAAATAACCATGGGTGTTTTCTTTTTAATGATTTATCGCGACCAGCTTGGAGATAAACGGCAGATGACATAAGGCTTCTCGGTTGTATTAAATAAGCGCTGTATTTTAGTCAAGGCAGGGGCAACATACAATGAATGTTTTGCATGAAGCCTATAAAGCGCGGTAAAGTATTACTAATTCAATATGTTAATAAATTTTTGGAAACTACCTTGGCAGAAACCACGTTATCTCCCGCATTACAAATACTCTCTGGGCAATGTCGTGACTTTATTACATCGCTTAAACATGCTGATGTTGCTCATGATATTACCCATATAGAACGTGTGGTTAGAGTGGCAATACAACTTTGTGAAGCTGAAAATGCCAATATGGCGATTGTTTTGCCTGCAGCATGGTTACACGACTGTGTCGCAGTGGCTAAAAATCACCCTGACAGAGCCAAAGCATCGACTATGGCAGCCGATAAAGCGATTGGGTTTTTAAAAGGCTTAGGTTATGACGCAAACTTGTTTGAAGAAATTCATCATGCAATAGCGGCACATAGCTTTAGTGCTAACATTAAAATTAAAACGCTTGAGGCGCAAATAGTACAAGATGCAGATAGAATGGATGCTCTTGGTGCCATTGGTGTTAGCCGTTGCATGAAAGTAGGGGGTTCTATAGGGCGCTTACTTTACAGCCCTGATGATCCTTTTTGTACAACTAGAGAGCCTGACGATAAAAAATTTACTTTAGATCATTTTTTTATAAAACTTTTAAATATTGCTAAGAGTATGAACACGCCGTCAGCTAAAGCTGAAGCGCAAAGACGCACTCATTATATGCATGCATTTTTAGAGCAGTTAAAGTCAGAGATTGGTGAGTAATATGAGCAACAAAACAATGCCTTTATTATCGGGGGTTGATCACTGCCACATAAACGTAAATAATCTTTCGAATGCAGTGACTTGGTATGAAAAAGTACTTGGTTTTAAAGTAGTTGAGGAGCTTGCGTTTTGGGACGAGACAGGCAAAGGGCCTTTAACACTCCAAGACCAAAATACCACAACACGCTTAGCATTGTTTGAAGGTGAAGTTCGCAGCAAAGGAATTGCGTTTGGTGCTACTGGAGAACAATTTATAGCGTGGCTTGCGCACTTCAAATCAATGGACATAAAAACAGTATTAGCCGACCACGGTGTTACGTTCTCAATATATTTTAAAGATGAAAGCGGTAATAGCCATGAAATAACATCTCATGATTATGAACATATCAAGATGTTTTACCCATCTGTTGAGCAGGGCTCGCACAGTGCTAAAAAGAGTTAACGCTCTTGATTGCTTTGCTTGATATTGAGTATTTCGTCTAGTTTATTAACTAATAAATCAATAATAGCTGGGTCAAAGTGGCTACCTGCTTGGTCTTTCATATGAGCAACTGCTTTCTCTACACTCCACGCGTCTTTATATGGGCGTTTAGATGTGAGTGCATCAAATACATCTGCAACAGCAACAATTCTACCTTCGATTGAAATTTCATCGCCTTTTAAACCGTAAGGGTAACCTGTTCCATCCCATTTTTCGTGATGCTCTATTGCCAATGTGTGCGCGAGTTGAAGCAATGGAGAAGATGAATTAGCTAAAATTTTTGCGCCAATTAAGGCATGCTCTTTCATGTGTTCAAATTCTTGCTCTGATAACTTTCCGGGCTTTAATAAAATTGCATCGGGAATACCTATTTTTCCAACATCATGCATAGGCGCTGCCTGATGCAGAAGCTCTGCTTGATTTTCTGACATGCCAATACCTAGCGCAAGAACTTTACTGTACTGGCTCATACGAACTATGTGCTCACCCGTATCGGTATCTTTATACTCTGCGGCACGCCCCAAGCGCTGAACTAAATCTATATGTGCTTGCTTTAATTGCTCGTCTTGTACCAAAGAAAGGTGTGTTTTAACACGCGCTCTTACAATAGCAGGGCTTATTGGCTTGGTTATGTAGTCGACCGCACCTAATTCAAACCCTTTATACTCATCGCTCTCGTCACCAAGGGCTGTGACAAAAATAATGGGGATGTGTGCGGTTTTTGGATTACGTTTAACGTGTTCACATACTTCAAACCCATTCATATGTGGCATCATTATGTCGAGTAAAATGAGTTTGGGTAATTCTTTTTCAAGCAATGTTAAGGCTGCTTCTCCCGATTTTGCAAAGGACAGTCGGTACTGATTGCCCAGTATTTCTCGCATAACCTTAAGGTTCGCAGGCTCATCATCAACAATTAAAACCCGAGGTCTGTGTGTAGCAAAAATCATTTATATACTCATATATCGTTTAGTTTGTTTATCAATGTGTCTAATTTGAGAATCGCATTTTCAAAATCAAATTCATCAAATGCATCAGCTATTGCGGCAATGTCATCTGAAAAGGGTTCACCTGAAAACGTTTGCAGGTTCGTCAATGCATTATCGTTTAATTCAGCGTTTTGTGCTGAGTCATAAAGTGCTTCACACAGCTGTGTTAATTCATCAATTGACACTACATTGTTTTTACTTTCAGGTTTATCAGTTTGATCACATTCTTTTGTCGTTAACAATTGAGAAATAACAGACAGTTCAGCTTTTATTGATTGTAAAATATTATCAACGTCCTCACCTTGTTTAATAGCTTGCTCTAGATTGGATAAAAGTCTCATTAGTGCAATAAGACCAAGGTTTCCAGCAATCCCTTTTAAAGTGTGTATTAAACTATAGCTATTTTGAGTGTTTAGCTGAGGCTCGTTTATAAGTGTGTCGAAGCGTTTGTCATTGTCTTTAATAAATTTAGTGATTTCAGTCAGCTGTTTACACTTCGATCCCCATAACGCTAATCCTTTTTTAAAATCGATGTGTTTTGCATTTGGATCTGTTTGTGCTATTTCGAGCTTCTCTTCGTACTCTTTACGCTCGGTGATATCAATAAGCACGCCATCTATCCACTGAGCTTCGTCTTTATTATTAAAGTAAAAACTACCTTGGTCTAATAACCATAAAACTTTACCATTTCTATGACGAATTCTATATTCGATAGAATATTGGCGCTTTTCTTTAACTGCTGAAGTTACTGCATCTATTACTGCCTGTTGGTCAGTTTTTAAAATAAGGTCGTTAAACTCTAAGCAATGCTCAGTAAATTCATTTGATTGATAACCTGTTAACTCTAAAATACTTGGGCTTATGAATAACATACTCCAATTATCATCTAGCCTACATCTAAATACAGCACCCGGCATATTGTTTATTAAAGAACGGTATTTTTGCTCTTTTTCAACAAGGCTGCGTTGTAATTCACGTTGTTCGGTTAAATCAGTGATATAACCAACATAAAGTGGGGTTTGTCCTGGCTGGTTAACTTCACCAATGCCTATTCTAATAGGAAAAAGATGGCCTTCTTTGTGTTTTGCAAAAATTTCACGGTTTACACCGAGCACCTTGTTTGAGTTAACATCTTTTGCATTAGAGAGGTATTCATCGTGATGCTTAGCGAGCTTTTCATCCATTAACATTTTTATATTTTTGTTTTTTACTTCATGTTCTTGCCAGCCAAAAATATGTGTGGCTGAGGCATTAAAACTTAAAATATGCCCTCTGTGATCAATCGTTACTATGGCATCGATGGCTGTTTCGAGTATGGCATTCAGGCGAGACTCATCGGCAGACTTTTCTTCTAGCAACATTTTATAACGAACCATTCCGTTAATAACCGCCACGACGCTTGTAATAGCAACCGTTGCTGTAGCAACAGCAATTGCGACAAATGTAAGACCGGCGGATGCGTTAATATCATCGAATAGCAGTGGCGAAGTTGCAACAAAACGGGTTGCTGCCATGCCCATATAGTGCATTCCTGCAACAGCAAGGCCCAAAATAATTGCGCTTATGGTGCGGCTTTGTAGAGGCGTTAATGTAGGGAAAAATTTATCTAAGTTAAATCGACTATAAAGAGCAATAAAAGAAAGTGCTATTGCGACAAATATTGATAAAACAAACATAAGTGGGTCGTAGCGTAATAAAGGAGCCAACTCCATAGCGGCCATGCCGCTATAATGCATTGTGCCAATGCCTGCGCCTAATAATACAGAACATAAACCAAGTATTTTGAAGCTCGCTTTATTGTTAATTAAAATAGAAATTGCAAATAGGCAAGCAAAAAAAGCAGGAAGAAAAGACAATATAGTTATTGTTGGGTCGTATTTAATATTTGTGCAGAGCGAGAAGGCCAGCATACCGATAAAATGCATACTCCAAATACCGGCTGAAAATATAGCAGCGGCAGTAAACTTTGCTAGGCGTTCATAATTATGAAATTTTGTTTCTTTGGCTAAATCAATCAATCGGGTTGTAAAAAAAGAAGCAAATATTGCTATTAAAACAGATATAGATACTAAAAGAGGGTCGTAAACGCCGTTAACTACTAGGCTAGGGTCGTGGTCTGTAATAAAAAATGCAGATAGCATATTGGCTCAAAAATTAGTCTTTAGGTAGCCAGTTTAATATATTCATCATATAAATAAATACTTAATTAACTAGAGCGGTATAAAAAATGAGTTTGTTTCAATTTTTTAACGTATAGTTTTCAAGTTATTATTTCTGTCTCTTATACACATCTGACGCTGCCGACGACTCCTTACGTGTA
>OJHO01000773.1_pt1 | contig 12572 bp, 8 predicted proteins | sample 1595311 | NCBI WGS metagenome assembly OJHO01 (sample SAMN05416879, study PRJEB24817) | seawater metagenome | isolation source: Sea water | place: Canada:Atlantic | collected 2013-11 | reverse complement strand
CGAGATTGCCTCTTGTCTCGTGGGCTCGGAGATGTGTATAAGAGACAGAATCTGAATCTTACGTTTGTTTTTATAATCACGCGTAAATTCAATCTTACCATCCATATCCGCAATAACCGCATCATCTTTCGGACGACGCGCTTCGAAGAGTTCCGCAACACGCGGCAGACCACCGGTAATATCACGCTGCGTCGCACCACCTTTGGCGATACGAGCCAAAATGGCACCAGGTTTCACTTTAGCACCGTCCTGAACAGAGAGGATCGCGCCAACAGCAAGCATGTAACGGGCGATATTGCCGTTTGGAAGTTTGATAGGCTCACCGTTTTCGTCCTCAATAACCGCCACAGGCTGGATATCGCCAGATTTAGACGACGCGCGCCAGTCAACAATAACCTTGGAAGAGATACCGGTTTCTTCGTCGGTTTCTTCCTTAGCAGACACACCATCAACGATATCAAGCAAACGGACTGTGCCGCCTACTTCTGTCAAAATTGGCGTGGCGTATGGATCCCATTCAGCTAGACGATCCCCGCGAGCGACTTTAGCACCAGACTTCTTGGACAGACGTGTCCCGTAATCGACCTTATGTGTTTCCAGTTCTTTGCCATCTTTATCGACGATAGAGAATTCCAATTTACGGGATTTTGCAATAAAGACCTTGCCGGTTTCGATTGCGTCTTCCTTGTCATATTGAAGCGTACCTTCATTCGCGGATTCAATAACAGACTTGTCTGAAACAGACGCTGTACCGCCAATATGGAATGTCCGCATTGTTAGCTGAGTACCCGGTTCGCCAATGGACTGAGCCGCAATAACGCCAACAGCTTCGCCCATATTGACTTTTGTACCACGGGCCAAATCACGGCCATAACAGGTCGCGCAAATACCAGTAACAGTATCGCAAGTCAGCGGGCTGCGGGAACGTAGGTTCTGCAAACCGGACTCATCAATCGTCGCAGCAATGTCTTCATCAACATAAGTATTAGCCGGGAACATAAGATCGCCTGAACGCGGATCTTGAATGTCTTCTGCCAAAGTCCGGCCCAAGCTGCGCTCACCGAGCGAGACGACAACTTCACCACCGTCAACAACTGGCTTAAGCTCAATTCCGTTCTCTGTGCCGCAATCTTGCTCAGTCACGATACAATCCTGCGCCACATCGACGAGGCGACGAGTCAGATAACCTGAGTTCGCTGTTTTCAAAGCTGTATCGGCCAGACCCTTACGGGCACCATGGGTCGAGTTAAAGTAATCCATCACGGTCAAACCTTCTTTAAAGTTTGCCGTAATAGGAGTTTCAATAATCTCGCCGGACGGTTTGGCCATCAGACCGCGCATACCCGCAAGCTGTTTCATCTGGTTTTTAGAACCCCGAGCCCCGGAGTCAGCCATCATGAAGATGGAGTTGATGACCTTACGCTCGCGCGCGGCCTCTCCCATCATGGCGTCGGCCACTTTATCGGTACATTTGGACCAAGCATCTACAACCTTGTTGTATTTCTCGCCCTTGGTGATGAGGCCATCCGCATATTGCTGTTCGAAATCAGAGACGAGGTCCTGTGTTTCGTTCACCAATGTATATTTTGCGTCCGGAATGACCATGTCGTCTTTACCAAAGGAAATACCGGCTTTCGCCGCTTCCCGGAACCCAAGACCCATCATTTTATCCGCAAAGATAACCGTCGCCTTCTGACCGGCATGACGATAGACCGTATCAATTAATTTTCCGATTTCTTTTTTCGTCAAAATTCTGTTGATGACGTCATAAGAAATGAGATGATGATTTGGCAAAAACTCAGCTAGTTTCAAACGCCCTGGAGACGTTTCGGCAACTTCAAAGGTCACGTTTCCGTCTTCGTCAGTTACAGGGAAACGTCCCTTCACCTTAGAGTGAATGCTAACAATTCCATTATCCAAAGCCGCTTCGACTTCTTCGATGGAGGCAAATGTCATGCCCTCACCTTTTTCGCCGTCGCGCATAAGGGACATATAATACAGCCCCAAAACAATATCCTGAGACGGCACAATGATAGGCTTACCATTAGCAGGGGACAGGATGTTGTTGGTAGACATCATCAAAACGCGGGCTTCAAGCTGCGCTTCAATTGAGAGCGGTACGTGAACCGCCATTTGGTCCCCGTCAAAGTCAGCGTTAAAGGCTGAACAGACAAGCGGGTGAAGACGGATCGCCTTACCTTCTGTCAGTTTTGGCTCAAATGCCTGAATGCCCAATCTATGGAGCGTTGGCGCGCGGTTAAGAAGAACCGGATGCTCGCGAATAACTTCATCGAGAATATCCCACACTTCAGGACGTTCTTTTTCCACCAATTTCTTGGATTGTTTAACTGTGCCGGACAGACCTTTGGCGTCAAGACGCGCATAGATAAACGGCTTGAACAGTTCGAGCGCCATTTTCTTTGGCAGTCCGCATTCGTGGAGTTTCAGCTCTGGGCCCACCACAATCACGGAACGTCCGGAATAGTCCACACGCTTACCAAGAAGGTTTTGACGGAAACGACCCTGCTTACCCTTGAGCATGTCGGACATGGATTTCAGCGGGCGCTTATTTGCGCCTGTAATCACGCGACCGCGACGGCCATTATCAAACAACGCATCGACAGATTCTTGCAACATACGCTTTTCGTTACGGATGATAATATCCGGAGCGCGAAGTTCAATCAGGCGCTTCAAACGATTATTCCGGTTGATAACGCGGCGATAAAGGTCGTTCAGGTCAGACGTCGCAAAACGGCCACCATCCAGAGGCACAAGCGGGCGAAGCTCCGGCGGGATGACCGGGACAACGGTTAGAACCATCCACTCTGGGCGGTTGCCAGACTGAACGAAGGCTTCGAGAAGCTTTAAACGCTTGCGGAATTTTTTTAGTTTCAGGACAGAACCGGTTTCAGTCATATCGAAACGTGTTCGCTCAATCTCGGCTTCAAGGTCGAGGTTTTGCAGCATGTCGCGAACGGCTTCTGCGCCGATACCAGCGGTAAAACTATCTTCGCCGAACTCGGCTTGCGCGTCGATAAATTCTTCTTCGGAGAGGATTTGGCGCTCTTCAAGAGAGGTCAGGCCTGGCTCTGTGACGACATAGGATTCGAAGTAAAGAACCCGCTCGACTTCTTTCAAAGTCATATTGAGCATGGTCGAAATACGTGAAGGGAGTGACTTCAAAAACCAGATATGGGCAACAGGCGCAGCCAGTTCGATATGGCCCATACGCTCACGACGGACGCGCGTAACGGTGACTTCAACGCCGCATTTTTCGCAAACGACGCCTTTATACTTCATGCGCTTATATTTGCCGCACAGACATTCGTAATCTTTGACCGGGCCAAAGATGCGGGCGCAAAACAAGCCGTCTTTTTCGGGCTTAAACGTCCGATAGTTAATAGTTTCAGGTTTCCGGATTTCCCCGAACGACCAAGAGAGAATTTTCTCCGGGCTGGCAAGGGATATACGGATGCGGTCAAAGGTCGGGCCTTCTTGCGCGGGGTTGAAAATGTTCATGACCTCTTGGTTCATGGGATTTTCCTTTCAAAGTGAGCGACGGCGTCCCGCCTCTCTAAAAATTCTTTGGTGAAGACCTATATAGGAACGATTCACCGACAAGTCAGTGTAACAGGGATGTCAACACCCCTGCCCTGTCTTATATTCTACCCGTTAGTCAGCTCGACATTCAGGCCGAGAGAGCGGATCTCTTTGACCAGAACGTTGAATGATTCAGGGATACCAGCTTCAAAGCCGTCATCACCGCGAACGATAGACTCATACACTTTGGTACGACCTGCAACGTCATCGGATTTGACAGTGAGCATTTCCTGCAGAGTGTATGCCGCGCCGTAAGCTTCAAGAGCCCAGACTTCCATCTCACCAAAGCGTTGACCACCAAACTGCGCCTTACCACCGAGCGGTTGCTGGGTAACAAGTGAGTATGGGCCGATTGAACGGGCATGAATCTTATCATCCACCAAATGATGCAGTTTCAGCAGATATTTGTATCCAACTGTCACCTGACGGGTGAAGCGATCCCCTGTCCGGCCATCATGCAATGTTACCTGACCGGAGCTATGCAGACCCGCCTTTTCAAGCATTTCCACAATGTTTGGCTCGCGGGCACCGTCAAAGACAGGCGTCGCAATTGGAACACCTTTGGTCAGATTTCCGGCCAATTCGATAAGTTCCTCATTCTTACGTGGGAGCTGTTCGTCCTCACCATAAGCATGTTGAAGCGTATCTTTTAACGCCGTCATATCGCCTTCCGCTTTGTAAGTTTCCAAAGCTTCATTGATCATTTTGCCAACACCGGAACAAGCCCAACCCAGATGGGTCTCTAGGATCTGACCGACATTCATTCGCGACGGCACCCCGAGAGGGTTCAGTACGATATCAACGGCTGTTCCGTCTTCAAGGAATGGCATGTCTTCAATCGGGTTGATCTTGGAGATAACACCTTTGTTTCCGTGACGACCGGCCATTTTATCGCCTGGCTGAAGCTTACGTTTTACAGCGACAAAGACTTTGACCATCTTCATAACGCCTGGCGGGAGTTCATCCCCGCGCTGAAGTTTGTCGACTTTGTCTTCAAAACGGGCATCCAAACGGGCTTTGGAAGAATCATATTGCTCTTTCAGAGCTTCCAATTCGCCAATTGCCTGCTCGTCATCCACCCCAATACGCCACCAATCGGAGCGCGGGATGTCATTGAGCGTTTCTTCAGTCACAGGGCCTTTCTTAAAGCCGCGAGGACCTGAGACAGCATTTTTGCCCATCAATGTGTTTTGAACAGTTCCGTAAATAGAGCGTTCAAGAATTGAAAGCTCGTCATCACGGTCTTTACCCAAAGATTCGATTTCTTCGCGCTCAATTTGCATTGCGCGTTCATCTTTATCGACGCCGTGTCGGTTAAAGACGCGAACTTCGACAACTGTTCCTGATGCTCCGGGAGGAAGTTTCAGGGATGTATCCCGCACGTCAGAGGCTTTTTCACCAAAGATGGCCCGCAGAAGTTTTTCTTCAGGCGTCATTGGAGACTCGCCTTTTGGCGTTACTTTACCAACCAGAATATCCCCGGCATGAACTTCGGCGCCCACAGCCACGATACCGGCTTCGTCAAGATTGCGAAGAGCTTCTTCGCCGACATTTGGAATATCGCGGGTGATCTCTTCAGGGCCAAGCTTTGTATCGCGCGACATAATGGAGAATTCTTCAATATGAAGCGATGTATAAACGTCATCACGCACGATGCGTTCTGAAATCAAAATCGAGTCCTCGAAGTTATAGCCGTTCCAAGGCATAAACGCGACGAGCACGTTTTTACCCAAAGCCAATTCACCCAAATCAGTGGATGGACCGTCAGCAATAATATCGCCGGCCTTAACTTCGTCGCCCACTGTCACCAAAGGACGCTGATTGATACAAGTAGACTGGTTAGAGCGTTGGAACTTCAGTAAGTTATAAATATCAACACCTGATCTAGTCAGATCTGTTTCTTTCGTCGCACGAATAACGATACGTTTTGCATCGACCTGCTCCACAATGCCTTCGCGTTTCGCCGCAACGGTCGCGCCGGAATCAAGAGCCACAACAGACTCCATACCAGTCCCGACCAGAGGCGCTTCCGCTTTGAGCAGAGGTACCGCCTGACGCATCATGTTTGATCCCATCAAGGCGCGGTTCGCATCGTCATTCTCTAGGAACGGAATGAGCGCGGCCGCGACTGAGACAAGTTGCTTCGGGGACACGTCAATAAAATCGACGTCTTCTCTTGGAACCAAAGTCACCTCGCCGTTCACTCGGCAAGTTACAAAATCTGAAGCCAGCTCTGTTTTATCGTTAATTTCGGCATTGGCCTGAGCCACCGAATAACGAGCTTCTTCCATGGCGGAAAGATAAACCACTTCATTAGTCAATTTGCCGTTATTAATTTTGCGATAAGGACTTTCAATGAAACCATATTTATTCACACGCGCATGAGTAGCAAGCGAGTTAATAAGACCAATGTTCGGGCCTTCCGGCGTTTCAATCGGGCAGATACGACCATAATGAGTCGGGTGAACGTCGCGGACTTCGAAGCCTGCACGTTCCCGCGTCAAACCGCCGGGGCCAAGCGCTGAAAGACGACGCTTATGCGTAATCTCTGACAGCGGGTTTGTCTGGTCCATAAACTGTGACAACTGTGAAGAGCCAAAGAATTCACGCACAACGGCAGCGGCTGGTTTCGCATTAATTAGGTCATGCGGCATCACTGTTTCAATATCAACAGATTGCATACGCTCTTTAATCGCGCGTTCCATGCGGAGCAGACCAATACGGTATTGATTTTGCATCAATTCACCCACCGAACGAACACGGCGATTTCCAAGGTTATCAATATCGTCAATTTGGCCAATGCCGTCTTTCAGCTTGGTCAAAGTGTCGACAACAGCCAGAATATCTTCCTTACGCAGAACGCGGATTTCGTCGCCCACATCTTGCATGTCCATGCGGAGGTTCATCTTCACCCGGCCAACTGCGGACAAATCATAACGCTCTCCGTCAAAGAAAAGCGAATTGAACAAATCTTCAGCCGCTTCTGCTGTCGGCGGCTCGCCCGGACGCATAACGCGGTAAATATCAACCAGAGCGCCTTCGCGTGTATCATTTTTATCTGCGGCCAATGTATTCCGAATATATGGACCGACATTCACGTAATCGATGTTGAGAACGGAAAGTTCGTCAATACCAGCTTCGTTAATGTGCTCCATAGACTCTATAGAAAGCTCGTCACCCGCTTCAGCGTAGATCTGACCTGTTGACGTATTGACAATATCTTCTGCCGCGAAGCGTTCGGACATTTCCTCATTTGAAATAAGAATGTTTTTCAAACCATCATCCGCGAGTTTTTTCGCGCCGCGTTTTGTTAGTTTGCGCCCGGAAGGCGCGACAACTTCGCCTGTCTTGGCATCTACCAGGTCACGCAACAATTTGGCGCCGCGATAATCCTCAGCATTAAACGGACGAACCCAGCCATTGGTCTTCTTATCAAATTTAAATGTAAGAGACTCATAATATTGGTCCAAAATCTCTTCTTTGGACATACCCAGCGCATAGAGAACTGTCGTAGCGGGCAATTTGCGGCGGCGGTCAATACGGGCATAAAGAATATCTTTAGCGTCGAATTCGAAATCGAGCCAAGACCCGCGATAAGGAATGATCCGCGCAGAGAAAAGGAATTTGCCAGAGCTATGGCCCTTGCCCTTGTCGTGACTAAAGAAAACGCCGGGCGACCGGTGCATTTGAGACACGATAACGCGCTCTGTTCCGTTGACGATAAAGGTGCCTTTATCAGTCATTAGCGGAATATCGCCCATATAGACGTCTTGCTCTTTAATGTCTTTAACAGAGCGCGCGCCGGTATCATCATCTACATCAAATACCACCAAACGCATTTTGACTTTAAGCGGCGCGGCGAACGTAATATCGCGCTGCTGACACTCCTCTTCGTCAAACTTTGGTGTCTCGAATTCGAAAGACACATATTCCAGAACAGCGCGATCGGAGAAATCCCGAACCGGAAAAACGGAGTTAAAAACGCCGTTCATTCCTTCATCTTTACCGCGATCAGCCCGATCAATGCTTTTTTGCAGGAATTGTTCGTAAGAGCTTTTTTGAACTTCGATCAAATTCGGCATCCGAACAACTTCGGGAATGCGCCCAAAGCTTTTACGAATACGTTTTTTACCTGTGAATGTAAGCGACATCAAAGACACCTTCTTTTTTAAAGCAAAAATCCGCCCCCGGGCTGCAGTCCCAGAGCGCGTTTTGCTTTTTATAAATCTGTGAAAGTTTTAACCTGCTTTCGCCAGACGGTCTGTTTACTCTACAGTCCGAAAGAGTGTGGCCCGGAGCGTAAGCCCCGGACCGAATGAGACTATTTAAGCTCGACAGTCGCACCAGCGGCTTCGAGTTTCTCTTTGATTTCTTCAGCTTCTGCCTTAGGCGCGCCTTCTTTGACAGCTTTAGGAGCAGCTTCAACAAGCTCTTTAGCTTCTTTCAGGCCAAGACCTGTGATGCCGCGAACTTCTTTAATGACAGCGATTTTGTTGCCGCCGAAAGAAGTCATGACGACGTCAAATTCGTCTTTTTCTTCAGCTGCAGCAGCATCGCCACCACCGGCAGGGCCAGCAACAGCAACAGCTGCGGCGGCTTTAATGCCATTTTCTTCAAGAATATCATTCAATTCTTTTGCTTCGAGGATGGTCAAGCCCATCAGCTCATCAGCTAGCTTTTTTACATCAGCCATTTTTTATTTCCTTTTAGGTTTCAGTTCGAATTTTGCGAGAATGGAAAGTGTTATGCCGCCGCTTTTTCTTCAATCACTTTGATCGCACCAGCGAGGTTTGACCCTTGTGACGTAAGACGCTTAGCAACCTCAGAAGCTTGACCGATAAGACGTTGAGCCGCCATACCAATAAGCTCTTCGCGACTTGGAAGTTTGGACAGAGCTTCAACACCTGACGTGTCAAAGATTTCCTCACCCATGAAGCCACCAATAATCTCAAGGCTTTGAGAGTCCTTGGCGAATTCAACAGTCACTTTTGGCGCAGAGATCATATCCTCAGCCCACGCAATTGCGATAGGACCTGTGAATTTTTCACCCGCCGCTTCGAAAGGTTTCCCCTTCATAGCGATCTTTGCCAAACGGTTTTGTACAACACGGAAAGTCGCGCCTTGCTCTCTGAGCTTGGCACGCAAATTTTCCATTTCCGCAACGGTCATGCCTGAGTAAGCAGCCATAACCACGGAGCCTGCACCATCGAAGATCTCTGTGAGTTCTTTAACGGTGTGTTCTTTTTGAGAACGATCCATTTGCGGTCTCCCTGTTAAATGGGCCTCACACCATGCGGGGCCCGACAAGTGCCACGGCCCGTTAAGGACGCGGCGGTTTTTCTGTCCCTTTTCAGGTCAACAGGGCTCGAACCGAGACGCAAGCGCGCATAAGCGCACAATTATATCGGTCTTACTCTGTCTGCGCCGGAAATTAAGCCTCACGTTTATGGGGCACCGGTGGTCTCGGACAGACCGAATACATTCCAAAGAGCGCATCCGGTTTTTGAGCCGCAAACCCGAAGGCCCGCGACTTCAAATTCTTTTAATCGCCTAGGTAGATACCTCAGACGTATCGATCTTCACGCCAGGGCCCATTGAAGAGCTGATTGTGACGCGTTTCATATAAGTGCCTTTAGCACCAGATGGGCGAGCTCTCTGAATAGCTGTCAATAATGCGTTCACATTCTCTTCTAGCTTATCCTGAGAAAAACTGGCTTTCCCGACGCCGACATGGACGATACCGGCCTTTTCAGCCCGAAACTCAACCGCGCCGCCTTTGGCGTCGCCGACGGCCTTAGCCACATCCATAGTAACCGTACCGACTTTCGGGTTTGGCATCATGCCCTTAGGGCCCAATACTTTACCTAAACGGCCGACAAGCGGCATCATGTCGGGCGTTGCAATAACGCGCTCAAACGGCATATCGCCACTCTGGATTTGCTCAGCCAAATCATCCGCACCAACAACATCCGCACCAGCTTCGCGAGCTTCGTCTGCTTTTGCATCTTTTGCAAAAACAGCAACACGAACGGATTTGCCTGTTCCGTTGGGCAACTGACACACACCACGAACCATTTGGTCTGCGTGGCGCGGGTCAACACCGAGATTAAGAGCCAATTCAATTGTTTCGTCAAATTTGGCTGTCGCATTATCTTTGACAAGCTTTACGGCATCTGAAACGCTGTAATCTGTGTCGCGATCAACATTGGCTTTCGCCGCTGCAATTCTTTTACCTGTTTTAGCCATGATCTTACCCCGTAACCTCAAAGCCCATTGACCGGGCAGACCCAGCAATAATCTTTGTTGCCTGATCCAAATCATTTGCGGACAAATCCACCATCTTGGCTTCCGCGATTTCGCGGCACTGCGCCATCGTGACCGTTCCGCCAACTTCCGTGCCGGGGGCGGTTCCGCCCTTTTTCACGCCAGCGGCCTTTTTCAGATAGTAAGAAGCAGGCGCCGTCTTAGTGACAAACGTAAAGCTCTTATCCTGATAGACCGTGATGATCGTTGGTGTTGGAATACCTTTTTCCAGATCTTCCGTCTTTGCGTTAAACGCTTTGGCGAATTCCATAATGTTCACACCGCGCTGACCCAATGCAGGGCCGAGGGGCGGTGAGGGATTGGCTGAACCCGCAGGGATTGTCAGCTTGATATAGCCTTGAATCTTCTTTGCCATGTTCCACTCCTTCAAGTGTCTCTCAACTTAATGAGAGGATTGATGCAGGCCGCCTCATGCCGCCTGCTTTGTGGGGCTCGTGGTGCGCCCCTCCCAAAGGAAGGACAGAAAGGTGTCAACTGGACTTAGCCACACCTCCCACAAGCGGTTATCCCCTAAGTCTGCTTTTCGACCTGGGTATAATTTAGTTCGACAGGTGTTCCCTGCCCAAAAATGTTAATCAAGACTTTCAAGCGCGCATGCTCTTCATCCACGCTTTCAACCGTTCCGTTAAAGCTCTGAAACGGACCATCGACAACTTTAACTGTCTCGCCAAGATCAAACTGGATCATCGGACGAGGACTATCCACACCGTCCTGAATTTGACCAACAATTCGCGCCACTTCCTTTTCACTCACCGGAAGCGGTTTAGACGTAGAGCCCAAGAAGCCCGTCACTTTAGGCGTATTTTTGACCATATTATGAACAGCGTCCGTCAATTCACACTTGACCAAAACATAACCCGGAAAAAACTTACGCTCCGATTCCACCTTGCGGCCCTTGCGAACCTCTACGACGCTTTCCGTCGGAACCAGAATTTCTTCAAACAGATGAGCCAAGCCCTTTTCTTCGGCCTCGCGCTCAATACTACGCTGAACGTGTTTTTCAAAATTCGAATAGGCCTGAACGATATACCATTTAGCTGCCATGGTTTATGCGCCTCCTAAGCCCAAAATCAATCTGATTGCGGTCGCAAGCGCCCAATCAACTATAAAAAAGAAAACGCCCATCAACACAACCATGACCATCACAAGAACCGTTGTCGTAAGAGTCTCCCGCCAAGTCGGCCAGACGACTTTCCGCGCCTCCTGACGCACCTGCCCAAGATACTGGACGGGACCGACAGAAGACTTATCGTCTTTTGTATTTCCGGCTTTGGCAGGTACTGGCGGTTTTTTAGCCATTCTTTCCTCAAACTCCAAAACGCGACACTGCATTTTCATGCAGTTCGCGCTATTGATTGCTTAATCGAGACGCACTCTACGGAGGATTGCAAACCTAAGTGAGCTGGCAGGGGCGGAGGGACTCGAACCCACGACCCTCGGTTTTGGAGACCGATGCTCTACCAACTGAGCTAAACCCCTATGCCGGTGGTCTGGGTAATCCGGTTTGCGCCGAGGATCAAGAGACATTGCACCTGACCGCCCGATTTTCAGCTTACGACGGAACAATTCCGGCCGCTCGTTTGTTGGCACGGCAACACCTCAGTTAATGATCACCGGAAAGGGAGCATTATGCCACTTAACAATCTCCGCGACGTATACCTCGACCAAATTCAGGATCTCTACAGCGCCTGCAAGCAGTCACTCGATATCACCACGGAACTGGGTCGTGCCGCATCCGACAAGGAGCTTAGCGAGGCTCTGATTGCTGGTGCCAACGGAATCAGCGAAGGCATGGACGCGCTTAAATCGCTCTGTGCGACACACGACATCAACCCTGATGGCGAACACTGCAAGGGCATGGAAGGGCTTGCCCGTGAGGCGCGTGCGCACGCGCTTGACGCCAGCTTTGGTGATGATGCGACACGGGACGCAATGATCATCACGCAATACCAGCGCACCGTTCATTATGCACTGGCTGGATACGGTTGCCTTGTCGCATTCGCCAACCGACTCGGTCTGGACGAAGACGCGGGCATTCTCGAGAAACTACTCGACAATACCTACGACGGTGATCGCCACATGACGAAGATTGCCACCAAGGGGGGCGTTAACGAGGCTGCCGCCTGACACACAGACCCTCAACGACTTGCAAGGCTCCTGCTTAGCGGTAGGAGCCTTTTTTTTCGGTCAGCCACGGCCTTCGCACGCAGCGTTGGATGGCTTGTTGAATTACCGACGTTACACGGGACCCCATCCGAACAGCCGCGCCTATGCACCATTTGAGATATGCACCATTTGAGATGGCGAATATCCCTTCGATCTACTGCACGAGCAGAAACGCGGGCTGCGAAACTACTCCGTTGTGTCCCAAAGAACAATTGCGGCGCACAGGCCGGTGTTTCCGCATATGGAGAAGCGGCGGCTTGTATTGAACTCGATACATCCTTCAGCTCAAAGCAGCCTAATGTCGCGGTGCTACAGGGCGATAATTTACTCTGCCCATTTCAATCAATCCGTGCGAGCCAGTATTCAATTATCCACAGCGCCGAGCGCCTCTACGTCACCACCGCAGATCAGAGCTTCGTATTGCAGAATTGTCTCTGTCTCTTATACACATCTCCGAGCCCACGAGACAAGAGGCAATCTCG
>OJHO01000770.1_pt1 | contig 12615 bp, 11 predicted proteins | sample 1595311 | NCBI WGS metagenome assembly OJHO01 (sample SAMN05416879, study PRJEB24817) | seawater metagenome | isolation source: Sea water | place: Canada:Atlantic | collected 2013-11 | reverse complement strand
TGTTTATGATATTAATTAATTTTTTATTAAAAGTCGAACGAAACTATTAAAATCTTGTTAAAAACTCATTTTTGAAAAAACGTTTTCGATGAACAACAACTTATTATTTTAGATTACGGTTTTACCACAACAATTTTGAAGAAAATAACTACATTTACCTATGCTTAGACCCAAATTACTTTCGGTAAAAGATCTTTCAATTTCATTTTTCAGCAGTTCAACTGAAACCGAAGTTATACACAACATTTCTTTTGAATTACTTGAAAATGAAATCACAGCTGTGGTAGGCGAATCTGGTTCTGGTAAATCCATTTCTTCTTTAGCGGTATTGGGTTTATTGCCAAAAGGAGTTTCAAAAATAACTTCGGGAACAATTCATTTTCAAGATAAAAACATTGTAAAACTTTCTGAAAAAGAATTTCAGAGTATTAGAGGGGAAGACATTGCTATGATTTTTCAAGAACCCATGAGTTCATTAAATCCTTCTATGCGTTGTGGAAATCAGGTTGAAGAAATCCTTAAACGGCATACAAATTTATCATTAAAAGAAATTAAATCTGAAGTTTTGCATTTGTTTGAAAAAGTGAAACTTCCAAATCCACAACGCATCTACAAAGCTTATCCGCACGAAATCTCTGGTGGCCAGAAACAACGTGTAGTGATTGCTATGGCTATTGCCTGCAAACCTAAACTCCTAATTGCTGACGAACCAACAACTGCATTGGATGTAACGGTTCAAAAAGAGATTTTGGAATTGTTGAAAGACCTTCAAAATGAGACTAAAATGAGTATTCTTTTTATCTCTCACGATTTGTCTTTGGTATCTGAATTAGCGGATAAAGTTTTGGTGATGTATAAAGGTGAGATTGTGGAACAGGGATTGACTTCAGAAATTTTCAACAACCCTAATCATAATTACACTAAAGCGCTAATTGCAGCCAGACCTTCAACAGAAAAACGTTTAGAAACTTTACCTACCATTGCTGATTTTATGGGCAATACTGTAAAGCATGATGTTATCACTAAAACTGACAGAATACAGAACCATAAAATATTATATGCTAAAAAACCTTTGCTAAAAGTCTATAATGTTGAAAAAACTTATTTTACCAACACAGGTTGGTTTTCTAAAAACGAACCTTTTAAAGCCGTAAATGGAGTTAGTTTTAAAGTTTACCCAGGCGAAACTCTTGGTTTGGTTGGAGAGTCTGGATGTGGAAAATCTACACTAGGAAATGCCATTCTACAACTAGATAAAGCAACCTCTGGAAGTATTCTCTATAAAGGAAAAGAAATCACTAGCCTCAATAAAAAAGAACTACGACAATTAAGAAAGGATATTCAAATTATTTTCCAAGATCCATTTGCGTCATTAAATCCGAGGTTATCCGTTGGGAACGCTATTATGGAACCTATGAAAGTGCACAACATTGGAAAAAATAACACTGAGCGAAAAGAAAAAGTATTAGATATTTTAAATAAGGTTGGATTAGATGATTCAGCTTTTAACCGTTATCCGCATGAGTTTTCTGGTGGGCAACGACAGCGTGTTGGTATCGCTAGGACTATTGCTTTAGAACCTAAACTAATAGTTTGTGACGAATCGGTTTCGGCTTTAGATATTTCTGTCCAAGCACAAGTATTAAACCTTTTAAACAGTTTAAAAGAGCAATTTGGCTTTACTTATATATTTATATCCCACGATTTGGCTGTGGTTAAATACATGGCAGATCAATTACTGGTTATGAATAAAGGTGAAATTGAAGAGATTGGAGATGCAGATAAAATTTATGAAGCACCCGAAAAGGACTACACTAAAAAATTAATCCATGCTATACCCAAAGGGCTATAGCATAAATATTTTTTTAGTCAATTTTAAAACACCAGATATTACTCTTATGGTGTCTTTAAAATTTGAAAGCATAACATTTTCGCTTAAGGAAGTTTCTGGTAGATTTGGGTTTTTAGTTTTCATAAGCGGTAGTTTATGATAGATTTGGGGCAACTTAGTTGGTTAAGTTTATGGTAAATTTGGTTAATTAGATTTGGGACTGCTAATATCAAACTATTTTTCAATTATAACGTTAAAATGCCTTATAAATCGATGTAATGCATATTTTTTTAACATTTTAAGGATTTATCAAAGATTTATCCTACAAAAAAAGCTACTAAATGTAGCTTTATATATATTTAGTAACCCTATAATTCCATCTCAGGAATATCACCTTCAATAACTAAATGGCCATCTGTTGCTTCTTCAATTTCTTTAACTGATACACCTGGTGCACGTTCTAGCAATTTAAAACCTTCTGAAGTAACTTCAATCACAGCCATATTGGTTACAATTTTTGTAACACAGCCAACACCTGTTAAGGGTAGGGAACATTTTTTTAGCAATTTAGACGCTCCTGCTCTATTAGTATGCATCATTGCAACAATAATATTTTCTGCACTAGCGACTAAATCCATAGCTCCTCCCATGCCTTTTACCATTTTACCTGGAATTTTCCAATTTGCTATATCTCCGTTTTCAGCAACTTCCATAGCGCCTAAAATAGTTAAATCTACGTGTTGACCTCTTATCATTGAAAAACTCAAAGCAGAATCAAAAAAACTTGCACCAGGCAATGTGGTTATTGTTTGTTTACCTGCATTGATTATATCTGCATCTTCTTCTCCTTCAAAAGGAAAAGGTCCCATACCTAAAACACCATTTTCGCTTTGAAATTCTACTTCAATATCATCTCTTACAAAGTTGGCTACCAATGTTGGTATACCAATACCTAGGTTTACATAATAACCGTCTTTTACTTCTTTTGCAATTCGTTTTGCGATTCCGTTTTTATCTAGCATTGTTTTTATTTAAAAGTTTGAAATCTTTATTTTAAGAATTCAAAATAAGTCGATTTTAAGAATTTTTCTTTCTTACCGTTAACTGCTCAATTCGTTTTTCATACTTCTCACCTTTAAAAATACGTTGAACAAGTATTCCTGGAATATGAATTTGATTAGGATCTAACTCACCAACTGGAACCAATTCTTCCACCTCAGCCACAGTTATTTTAGCAGCTCCACACATATTAGGGTTAAAATTACGTGCCGTACCTTTAAAAATAAGGTTTCCGGCTGCATCTCCTTTCCACGCCTTAATAAACCCGTAATCTGCCTTAAACGCTTGTTCTAAAACGTACATTTTACCATCAAACTCACGTGTTTCTTTTCCTCTTGCCACTTCAGTACCATATCCTGCTGGTGTATAGAATGCTGGGAAACCTGCTTGTGCAGCTCTGCAACGTTCTGCCAAGGTACCTTGAGGAATGAGTTCTACATCCAATTCTTCGGATAGCATTTGTCTTTCAAACTCATCATTTTCGCCAACATAAGACGATATCATTTTTTTAATTTGCTTTTTCTGCAACAACAATCCAAGTCCAAAATCGTCTACTCCTGCGTTATTAGAAATACAAGTTAAATCTTTGATGTTACGTTTTACCAATTCGGCAATTGCATTTTCTGGAATTCCAGATAAACCAAAGCCTCCAAACATAAAAGTCATGCCATCTTTAACACCATTTAGCGCTTCAGTAACATTGGCAACTTCTTTATTAATCATATATATTGAAAATTTTTCTTTTGAAAATTACAAAACTATACGTAGAATTCACACGAAATAGAATCAAAAAAGTTTAAATAATGCTTGAGATTTAAAAGTCAAAGTCATCCACATCTTCTATGGCATCTGAATTATCAGATTCATCATCTTCTTCATTAACCGAACAATCAATATTTATTGAAAGATTAGCTGGTTTTTCAAACTCACCTTTAGAGACATCCAAGGTTTCATCTTCATAACAAGATTTCATGTACATTCCCCAAATAGGTAATGCCATTGAAGCTCCTTGTCCATATGTTATACTTTTAAAATGTGCCGCTCTATCCTCTGCACCAACCCAAACACCTGTTACCAAGTTAGGTACCATACCCATAAACCAACCGTCACTTTGGTTTTGTGTAGTACCTGTTTTACCTGCTATTGGGTTTGTTAATTCATAAGGGTAACCTGTCATTATCTCTCTGTACATGGCGTTCCACTTTTTGGCACCCTTTGTTCTCAATCTGGTACCAGAGCCGCCTTGGGTAACCCCTTCTAGTAAGTTTACGGTAACATAAGCTACCTCTTCACTTAAAACGTCCTTACTTTCTGGTGTGAATTGAAATAAAACAGTTCCGTTTTTATCTTCAATACGTGTTACCATAACAGGTTTGTTATAAACTCCTTTATTAGCAAAGGTTGAATAGGCTGCAACCATTTCGTAAACGCTTATATCTGGTGTACCAAGTGCAATTGCCGGTACTGGCGTAATATCTTGCTCTACACCCAATTTCTTTGCCATTTCTACAACTGGTTGTGGGCCAATTTCATTCATTAAACGAGCTGTAATTGTATTTGTGGAGGTTGCCAGTGCATTTTTAAGCGTTTGCACACCAGAATAATCTCCATCTGAGTTTTTTGTTGTCCAAGGTTTAGGATTCCCAAACTTATTAGCCTCAATGGTTATTGGTGTTCTTGGAAAAGAGTCACATGGTGAATATTGCAATTGGTCAATAGCAGTAGCATAAACAAATGGTTTGAAAGTTGATCCTACTTGTCGCTTTCCTTGCCTAACCATATCGAATTGAAAATGCCTGTAATTCATACCGCCAACCCATGCTTTAATATGACCTGTGTGTGGATCCATAGACATCATTCCCGTACGTAAAAAAGATTTATAATATCTCATAGAATCCATCGGTTTCATAACCGTATCAATTTCTACGTAATCTCCGTCTTTCCAAGCAAAAATGCTCATATCAACGGGTTTATCAAACGAAGCAATGATTTCCTTATCTGGTTTCTTAAGATCGTATTTCATGTGCCTCCAACGCTCTGAGCGTCTCATTCCTCGTTTCATTAAGTTGTTAATCTCAGATTGAGTTAACCCCAAGAATGGAGCAGTCTTATTTCGGTCAGGTGTATTTTGATGATCAAATTCTGCTTGCAACCTTGGCATATGACGTTTAACGGCTTCTTCTGCATATTGCTGCATTTTATAGTCTATGGTAGTATAAATTTTTAACCCATCACTGTATAAATCGTATTTACTACCATCTGGCTTTCTGTTGGCTTCATCATTAATCCACGCTTTTATTTCACTTCTTAGATACTCTCTAAAATAAGTAGCGATGCCCTCTCTGTGCGATTCTGGAGAATAGTTTAAATCTAATTCTGCTTTTTGAAGCGAGTCTTTTAGTGTTTCTTCAATATAATTGTACTTTCCCATTTGAGCTAAAACAACATCACGTCTATTCTTAGTACCAATTGGGTTTCTTCTAGGGTTATAAAGCGAGGAATTTTTAAACATTCCTACTAGCATGGCTGACTCTTTTAAATCTAATTCACTAGGTTCTTTACCAAAGTAAATCCTAGCCGCAGAACGAATACCATCTGCGTTATTACCAAAATCATAAATATTAAAATATTGTGCAATAATTTCTTCTTTGGTGTATTGACGTTCTAAGCGAATAGCAATGACCCATTCTTTCACTTTTTGAAAGGCGCGCCCAACCTTATTTGCTGATACTTGTTTGGTAAACAACTGCTTGGCTAATTGTTGAGATATGGTACTGGCACCACCAGCACCACCCAACATAGCTCGTAAAGTTCCTCTTGCATCGATACCTGAATGGTCGTAGTATCTAACATCTTCCGTAGCAATTAAAGCCTCTACAAGATGTTTTGGTAAATCTTCATAGCCAACAGGTGTTCTGTTGTCATTAAAATAGTATTTACCTAATGTTTTATTATCTGAAGACAGTATTTCTGAAGCGAGATTTGTTTCAGGGTTTTCTAACCTTGTATGGTCTGGCATTTCGCCCAAAAAACCCCACGCCGCAAATAGAAATAAAAATACAAACGCTAAGATACCACCTAAAAATAATATCCAAAACCAACGAATATATTTTGAAAAATCTGCTGTTTCAGACTTTGACTTTGTTGCCTTCTTTTTTGCCATAATTATTCTTTTGAAGCTTTTTCTACCCTAAAGCCAACTTCTGTTATGCCTTTTAAATTCGAAATGCCATTGACTTCTCCGTTTTTACGCATGGCGTGTTGAATATTTATATTGTACTCCCCTTCTTCTGTAAATTGAAACTTATTTTTAAACCCTCGAAACCAAAGTTTGTTCTCTTTTACATCTGAAAATCCTGTACCCAATAATTCGCCGTTTGGTGCAGCCATTTTATATTCTAAAGTATCCTTTTCGGCTTTGCCGTTTGGGTAATTCAATTCTACTATAAGAAACAAATTACTGAATTTGTACGCATTTGTATTTCTTAAATTAACATACAAATTATAATTATCTGTAGTATCTGGCGCTTTAAAACTAAATTGGGTTATAGAATCCTTATGCCACTCATTTGGCAAAGTTTTATAGGTATCGTACACTGCTTTAGAGTCACAACTAAGATTTAAACACAAAACACTAATTACCAGTAAAAACCAACTAATTCTTTTTTGCATTTGGCTTTTGGTTTCTATTTCGATTACGATTTTTATTTCGTTTGTTCCTATTGTTTTTACGTTTCTTATTTGATTTTGGACTATCGAAACGTGTTAAACTATCTTGACCTACAACGTTTTCAAATTCGGCTTTAGTATCTTGAATGTGCTCTGCAGCATATTCTTCTAGGCTCGATACTTTTTCTTTTTTCTTATTTTTTGAAATGATCTCATTGGCCTGCTCTGTGGTAATAATGTGCCAATTCATCCACTCGCCTTCGTAAGCATACCACATTAGGCCTTTAAAAATATCCGTTTTTTGGCAGACTGCTGTTCCTTTTTCGGTATATAGTTTAGTATCGTTTTTTGGGAATGCTTTTAGAGCATCGAGATAAGCGTCCAACTCATAATTGAGACAACATTTAAGCTTACCACATTGGCCTGCGAGTTTTAATGGGTTCAATGACAATTGCTGATATCTTGCCGCAGAGGTACTTACTGATCTAAAATCGGTTAACCAAGTAGAACAGCAAAGTTCTCTACCACAAGAGCCAATGCCGCCTAGACGTGCAGCTTCTTGTCTAAAACCAACTTGGCGCATTTCAATACGTGTTCTAAATTCGCGTGCAAAAACCTTTATGAGTTCTCTAAAATCTACGCGTTCTTCAGCAGTGTAGTAAAATGTAGCTTTGCTACCATCTCCTTGATATTCAATGTCAGAGATTTTCATTTTTAACTTTAAGTCAATAGCAAACTGACGTGCCTTTACCTTCATTGGTTCTTCTTTATCTCTAGAAGCAGACCAAATGTCAATGTCTTTTTGTGAGGCTTTTCGGTATATTTTTAGCACATTTTCAGCGTCATCAATATCAACTTTTTTGCGCTTCATTTGTACACGTACCAATTCGCCAGTCAAAGTAACCATGCCAACATCGTGACCTGATTTTGCCTGAGTAGCAACAATATCACCAATACTTAATGTAAGGTTTTCAGTGTTTTTATAATAATGTTTTCTGCCATTTTTAAAACGCACCTCAACACCTTTAAAGGGTTCTTGTCCGTTTGGTAGTGACATATTAGCTAACCAATCAAAAACCGTAAGTTTATTACAGCTATCTGTGCCGCAAGTCCCATTGTTTTTGCATCCTTTTGGTTGGCCATCTTTACCAGTTGAGCAACTGTTACAAGCCATAAATGATTGTATATATTTTGTCTAGGTTATCGCTAACCTAGCTACGGGATTCATAAATAATTAATTGAGTAAAGATAAGATTATTTATTCAGAAAAATAATTCATTCTAAGAATAGCTTTGATGCACGGGCTAGACTTAACATAAGTTACTTGAATTCAGTTTTTTTATAATGTATGCTCACAAATAAAACTTATTACGATGTTATAGTAATACATCTAAAAGCTATTAATTATGAAATTAAAAATTACTACCTTATTAATTCTTGTTTTGCTTTCTGTTTACTTTGGCTATGCCCAGACTCCCAATTCTCCTGTTGGTGGCGGAGAATTTGTTTTTAATGCAGAGAAATATCCGTGCTTAACTGACGACCAAAGAACAAGCATTAAAGAAGAACTTAAAAATAACGTTGACGAATTACAACTTCAAAACAAGTTAGCTACCTCTATAAAAGGAAGACGTGGTAGTCATCCACTTTTTATTTGGCCTATACAAAAAGCGAACGGAGTTACCTTTAACGATGTATGGAGTATTTCTGGTTATGTAGATCATAATGTCAATTTTCCAGATCAACTTACAGATTTTAATTGTGGCACCCAAACTTACGATACCAATGATGGTTACAATCATCAAGGTGTAGATATATATACTTGGCCGTTTACGTGGAAACTAATGGATGAAAATAGTGTTGAAATAATTGCTGCGGCAGATGGACAGATCATTGCTAAAAACGATGGTGAATTTGATAGAAGCTGCAGTTTTAATAATAACGTTTGGAATGCTATCTATGTTCAACATGCAGATGGAAGTGTGGCATGGTATGGCCACATGAAAAACGGATCTTTATCCACAAAAAACATAGGAGATACAGTTACACAGGGAGAATATTTGGGTATTGTGGGTAGTTCTGGTAACTCCACTGGGCCTCATTTACATTTTGAAGTTTATACTGATGTATCTTATACACAACTAGTTGATCCTTTTGCTGGTACTTGCAATAATATGAATACCGATTCGTGGTGGGCAAACCAAATACCATATACAAATTCTAATATCAACGCAGTAATGACACATAGTCAAGCACCTGATGTTTTCCCAACTTGCCCAACTACTGAAACCACTTATGAAAGTAATGAGTTTGATATTTCTGAAGATATTTATCTTTCTGCTTTTTTGAGAGACCAAATTGCTGACACACCTTTGGCTTTAAAAGTTATAAGACCAGACGGAAGCTATTTATATGATTGGTCCATAAATACCACAACTACAGCCTCTTCTTGGTATTATTACTGGTTTTTTTCTGTAGATGCTGTTGGTGCTTGGACTTGGGAAGTAACTTATGAAGGACAAACTGTAACACATAACTTTAACGTTACAAATGCACTTAGTGTTGAAGATGAAACGTTAGAAAACACATCTATTTATCCAAATCCATTTACTGACGTCGTAAATATAAATTCAAAAAATAAAATAATGAAAGCCAGTATTATTAATGTTTTAGGCAAAACTGTTTTAAAATTTGAAGAAAACACTATAGTAGGCATCAAAGCATTAAATCTTTCTCATCTTTCTAAAGGAATGTACTTTATAAGGTTAGAAGGAACCAATATTGAGACAAAAATCATTAAGTTGATAAAAAAATAAGTCTAAAAACTGAGAAAGGCTCTAATTTTACTTGAGCCTTTCTTTCTTATTTTGAAGTATTTAATGTTTCAAAAATATTCCGTAAATCTTTCTTATAAGGTAAATGATCCGCTCTTCCTTTTTTAAAAATATCGTTACTATTGCCTTGCCCTTTTCTCAATGCTTTTTGTTCTTCATGTGGCAATCTATTTATTTCCATGCAGCTTGTTGAGCAGCAATTTTCCATTTTATTTTTACAAGATTCACATTGAATGAATAACAGATGGCAAGCTTCATTTGCACAGTTTGTATGTAAATCTGCTGGCTCACCGCATTGGTGGCAATTGGCTATTACATCTTCACTTATTCGTTCTGAACGTCTTTGATCAAAGACAAAATTTTTACCAATAAACTTATTCTCTAGTCCGTTAGATTCAACCTGTCTTACATAATTAATTATACCTCCTTCAAGCTGAAATACATTTTTAAACCCTTTGTGCTTGTAATAAGCACTGGCTTTTTCACATCTAATTCCACCAGTACAGTACATTACCAATTTTTTATCTTCTTTGTGCTCCCGTAAATCCTCTTCAATTAAGTCCAAGGATTCTCTAAAGGTGTCTACATCTGGAGTAATGGCATTTTTAAAATGGCCAATTTCACTTTCGTAGTGATTTCGCATATCAACTAAAACCGTGTTTGGATCTTCTATGAGTTCGTTAAATTTATTTGCATTTACATGAACTCCTTTGTTGGTAACATCAAATGTTTCATCATTAAGTCCGTCTGCTACAATTTTGTTGCGCACTTTAACCTTTAATTTTAAAAAGGCAAAATTATTATGTTCAATAGCAACATTCAGCCGTACATTTTCTAAAAATGAAATTGTATCCAAGTGATTTTTAAACGACTCAAAGTTTTCGGCAGGTACAGAAAGCTGTGCATTTATACCTTCGGTTGCAATGTAGATACGTCCGAGCACATCTAGTTGATCCCATGCCAGAAACATGTGGTTTCTAAAAATATCGGTATTTTTAATTTTTGCGTACTTGTAGAAAGAGATTGTAAGTCTATCTTGCCCAGCTTCTTCAATAAGAGCTGCTCTTTCTTTAGCACTTAAGTTATTGTACAGTTGCATGCTATACTAATTTTTAAGTTAAAGATTTTTTGAGGTGCAAAGGTATTCGTTTTGTTGAAACACAGCAACTTGAAAAATAAAAAAAGCACTTTGAAAATTTTTCAAAGTGCTTTTAGATTAACTAAGCTAAAACTAATTTCAAAGTTAATCTACATCGGCTTAAAAGATATCGTCTTAGCTCACGACACCTAAAACACCTAATGTTTCTAACCAACTTAAAGATTTAATCACATCTTTTAAAAAAAGATTTTCATAGCAATTATTTCCTTTATCATTTAGTAGATGTGAAAAGTGTAAAATGGTTGCGTCATTAAATTGAAAAAAGTAAAATAAATGGTATTTTTGGAGATACTTAATTAATGAAAAACAGAAGAAATGAGTAGTGAAAAAGAAGCAAAATTAAAAGCACTAAAGTTAACTTTAGACAAACTAGACAAGGCTTATGGCAAGGGAACTGTAATGAAAATGAGCGATCAATCCGTTGTGGATGTAGATGCTATTCCATCTGGTTCTTTAGGTTTAGATATTGCTTTAGGTGTTGGTGGTTATCCTAGAGGACGAGTGGTAGAGATATATGGCCCAGAATCTTCTGGTAAAACCACATTAACTTTACACGCTATTGCAGAAGCCCAAAAAGCAGGAGGAATTGCAGCTTTCATTGATGCAGAGCATGCTTTTGATCGTTTTTATGCTGAAAAACTTGGTGTAGATTTAGAGAACTTAATTATATCACAACCAGATAATGGTGAACAAGCTTTAGAGATAGCAGATAATTTAGTGCGCTCAGGAGCTATTGATATTATAGTGATTGATTCTGTTGCCGCACTAACACCTAAAAGTGAGATTGAAGGTGAAATGGGAGATTCTAAAATGGGACTGCATGCAAGATTAATGTCTCAAGCTTTGAGAAAATTAACAGCATCCATCAGCAAAACCAACTGTACCATGGTTTTTATTAACCAATTGCGTGAAAAAATTGGTGTTATGTTTGGTAACCCAGAAACCACAACTGGTGGTAATGCATTGAAATTTTATGCTTCTGTACGTTTAGATATTAGAAGATCTACTCAAATAAAAGACAGCAACAGCAATGTAATGGGTAATAAAACCAGAGTTAAGGTTGTTAAAAATAAAGTAGCACCTCCATTTAGAACAGCCGAATTTGATATTATGTATGGTGCTGGTATTTCTAAAGTTGGTGAGATTTTAGACCAGGCTGTAGAACACAATATAGTTAAAAAGAGTGGATCTTGGTTTAGTTACGAGGATACCAAATTAGGTCAAGGACGTGATGCGGTAAAAGCTTTGATTAAAGATAATCCTGATTTAATGGACGAACTGGAAGAAAAAGTGAGGGCGTTCATCAATGATACCGACAAGTAAAACTAAAAATCCTGAAAAATTTCAGGATTTTTTTATTTTTAGACGCAACCTTTTTGCTTTTTAAGCATCTACAGGATGTATATATTGATTAAATTGAAATGAAGAAATTTTTTATATTAACTGTAATATCATTCTTAACGCTATCATCATGTAGCATTGATGATGACAACAATGTTGATTTTTATTTAGAAGTTTTACCTATTGAAAGTGTTGAAATTCCTGATGAGTTTGAATTAGGTCAAACTTATGAGATATTAATATCTTACAACAGACCGACTGGTTGTTATGATTTTAATGATTTTATTTACGAAATTAATGGGCAGGAAAGAACAGTTGCCGTTGTAAACACGGTTTATACTAATGTTAATTGTACAGAGCAATCAGAACTTGTAACTGTAAGTTTAAATTTTTATGTCACCTCAAATGAAACCTATTTATTTAAGTTTTACCAAGGTGAAGATGAAGAAGGTGAAGATCAATATTTTATTGTTGAAGTACCTGTAGTGACAGAATAGTTATTAATTAATTCCAATCCTGAGTGTGAGTTTAAAACAACTCATTAAAAATTGTATTAAAAAAGATGCTAAAGCACAAAGTCAATTATACGAGCAATATGCAAGTAAACTTTTTTCACTTTGTCTTAAGTACTCAAAAAACTATGCAGAAGCTGAAGATAATTTACACGATGCATTTACTGTCTCTTATACACATCTCCGAGCCCACGAGACAAGAGGCAATCT
>OJHO01000768.1_pt1 | contig 12637 bp, 12 predicted proteins | sample 1595311 | NCBI WGS metagenome assembly OJHO01 (sample SAMN05416879, study PRJEB24817) | seawater metagenome | isolation source: Sea water | place: Canada:Atlantic | collected 2013-11 | reverse complement strand
ACGAGATTGCCTCTTGTCTCGTGGGCTCGGAGATGTGTATAAGAGACAGTAACTTGTCCGGTTGGGAAACGATCGAGAAAAAGGTTTTTGTCATTGATTATAAAAGGGCTGATCATAGCGATAAATACTTAGTTGACGTGGCTGATATTGTGACAAAGTTTATCACTGTGGGCTAGTTAATTGCAGGTTTTATCGAGATAATGTCGTTAAAGAAGCGTAAGCGTATGACAAAGGCATGAATAAGGAGTGAGTGGGATTGAAAATACTTTTACCTGACGCTGATATTACTTATATCGAAAATTTTTATGCAAAGGATGATGCGGATAAAGTTTATCAACAGCTAATACAAACATTAGCTTGGCGACAGGATGATATTCGAATGTTTGGTAAAACAATGAAAATACCTCGGCTGCAAGCTTGGTATGGTGATAATAACTTACGTTATCGTTATTCAAATATGACCTTAGTAGCTATGCCATGGACAGCGAGTTTATTATCCTTAAAAACAAAGGTTAGTGACTATTGCCAGCACGATTTTAATGCGGTGTTAGCGAATATGTATCGTAACCAACATGATAGCGTTGGTTGGCATAGTGATAATGAGCCTGAGTTAGGCGAAATGCCAGTAATTGCCTCATTGTCTTTTGGTGCAAAGCGTGACTTTCAGTTAAAGCATATTAAAACTCAAGAGAAAAAAAACCTTATTCTTGATTCAGGTAGCTTACTGATCATGCAAGGCGATACACAAAACTACTGGCAACACTGCTTGCCAAAAAGAGCTCGAACAATAATGCCGCGGATTAACTTAACTTTTCGAAAGATAACGCGCTAAAGTCATTTTTTTAGCCGCTATTAGAAAATAAAAATATTAAAAATAACGCTGTCAGCCGTCTAGATAGATGGCATAATTACTTGCAACGACTAAAATTAAAGATGATCTATAACTCGATCAATCTTAGGGAAAATAATATGACAATAGAAGCTGTTATCGAAGAAAAATTACTGTCTGCTTTCTCACCACTTCACCTCGATGTAATAAATGAAAGTCATCAACATAATGTTGCACCGGGCAGTGAATCGCATTTTAAAGTTATTATCGTTTCGAAAGACTTTGAAGGTGAACGTTTAATTAAACGTCACCGTGCCATTAATGCACTGTTAGCGACAGAGCTCGCAGGTAGTATTCATGCGTTAGCTTTACATACTTACACCGAAAAAGAATGGAAAACTTATTATGCTGAGAATACGCCGCTTTCACCTAAGTGTTTAGGTGGTAGTAAAAAAACAAGCTAATTTATTCACATTCCTCTTAATAAATATTTACTATTTCACTTCAGCCGTTAATTTAATGACTGAAGTGATAAATACGTCAACTTTGCATGATACTCCCTTGATAATATATTGAAAAAATTAACTAAATGCTTGATTATTCATTTATAAAAATCGCTGCACTTCGTTAATAGCAATATTATCGAATAATAGAATTGCTATGACTTATTGCAGGTAAATAGTTTTATTTGGTTATGTTTTAATAAATATTGCCCTTTATTGTCGGATATTTTTACTGGTCACACCTCATAAAGGGGAAAGCAAGAGTAAACTAGTTGGCAATTTTATATAGAAAGCTTAATTAATGTTAATTAAGTGTTTTAAACTCCAATTGTTGCTTTAAATAGTTGCTACTACGATATGGTTGTTCAATGTTGTTAGTTGTTATCACTTTAAAGTGACGTTAAGAAGGTATAATTATGGTTATTAAGCCAAAAATTCGTGGTTTTATTTGCACTAATGCTCATCCTGCTGGTTGTGCTGCACATGTTAATGAGCAAATCGCTTATGTTAAAAGTCAGCCGCAAGCGCATACTAAACCAAAAAATGTTTTGGTTATCGGCGCTTCGACAGGCTATGGGCTGTCATCTCGAATTACTGCTGCTTTTGGTAATGAAGCTAAAACATTAGGGATTTTCTTTGAAAAGCCACCTACTGAAAAGAAAACAGCCTCAGCTGGTTGGTATAACACCGCAGCTTTTCAAGCTGCTGCAGATGAAGCTGGATTGTGGGCTAAAAATATCAATGGTGATGCGTTTTCTCATGAAATAAAAGCTAAAGCGATTGAAACCATTAAAGCTGAGCTAGGTGAAATTGATCTTATTGTATACAGCTTAGCCTCACCACGTCGTACAGATCCAGATACGGGTGAAGTGTATTCTTCAACACTTAAGCCTATCGGTGAAAGTGTGACCACTAAAAATTTAAATACTTCTAAACGTATTATTGACTCTGTATCAGTGGAAGCGGCATCTGAAGAAGAGATCCAGGGTACTATCGATGTCATGGGTGGCGCTGACTGGGAACTTTGGATTAAAGCCTTAGCGGATGCTGGCGTTTTAGCTAAAGGGTTCAAAACTGTAGCCTACACTTACATAGGTAAAGAATTGACGTGGCCTATCTATGGTCATGCAACTATTGGTCGTGCCAAAGAAGACTTAGATCGAGCTTCAACTGCCATCAAAGCTGCAACCGCCGATATTAAAGGTGAAGCTTATGTTACCTCACTTAATGCTGTGGTAACGCAAGCCAGTTCAGCCATTCCAATTATGCCGTTATATATTTCAGCTATGTTTAAAGTGATGAAGGCTGATGGAACTTACGAAGGCTGTATTGAACAAATACAAGGCTTATTCAGAGATAATATCTACGGTGAAAACCCAATTATTGATGAAGCAGGGCGTTTGCGTCAAAACAATAAAGAGCTTGAAGATAGTGTTCAACAACGTGTGACAGATATCTGGAATACAGTCGATAGCGACACGATTGACGAACTCACCGATTACGTTGGCTACCACCAAGAGTTTTTAAAGTTATTTGGCTTTAGTGTTGCAGGTGTTGATTATGACGCGGACATTAGTCCTGAAGTTTCGATCAATAACTTACTTTAAGACGCGGTTCATATAAAGCCAATATTGTGATAATTAAGGCTCATTATTGAGACATTAATTGACAAATATTATTAAAAAAGCCGACAAATTGTCGGTTTTTTTTGATAGCCAAAGTACGCTATATATACTGTTAATTCATTTTATCAGCTTAGTGCGCGAAAGAAATATCGTTAAAACGTTATGATTTTATATGCTAATTAGTGGAAAGTTTTTGCAATATAAAGAAGATTTTTCGCTATTATTGCGCGAAATAAAGATTATTCGACTAAATTGTTATTTATTGTCGTGCTATAGATAGAATCAAAATATCGTTTTGTGCTAGAATCGCGCCAGAAATTTTAACTAGAGCCAGTGAACCTTAATTTATCAAAAGTAAATTAAGATTTTACTGAAATACACTGAAATCGATGATTTATGTTAGTTAACTACTTCAATGATTGTAATTTTTTGCAAAGATTAAAGTAGTTAAATAGATAAAAAATTGATTTTGATTACTCCCATCAAAAGTAGTGCAAGTGTTTATGATTACAATAAAAAAAGGTCTGGATGTTCCTGTAGTAGGTGCCCCCCAGCAGGTAATCCATGATGGTCCGTCCATCAAAACTGTTGCAACATTAGGTGAAGAGTTTGTGGGTATGCGCCCAACCATGTTTGTTAAGGTTGGAGATAGCGTTAAAAAAGGTCAGGCACTTTTTGAAGATAAAAAGAATCCTGGCGTTAAATTCACAGCTCAAGCTTCAGGTGTTGTTAAAGAAATTAACCGTGGTGAAAAGCGCGTATTGCAATCGGTGGTCATCGAAGTTGATGGCAACGAGCAAGAAACCTTTACCAGCTATGCTGCCAAAGAACTTAACTCAATTGCTCGTGAAGATGTTGTTGCAAACCTAGTCAACTCAGGTTTGTGGACAGCGTTGCGTACACGTCCATTTAGTAAAATTCCAGCAGTAGAATCTACGCCAATGGCGATATTCGTCAGTGCAATGGATACTAATCCATTAGCTGCTGATCCTGCTGTTATCATTGCTGAGCAAAGCGAAGCCTTTGTAAACGGTTTAACCGTACTTGCTCGCTTAACTGATGGCGAAGTTTTCGTCAGTAAAGCCCCAGGAACAGACATTGCCGTAAACTCTTCGGTTAAAGTGACAGAGTTTGCTGGTAAACATCCTGCTGGTTTAGTCGGCACGCATATGCATTTCTTGAAGCCTGTTAGTGCTGATAAAGTTGCTTGGCATGCTGGTTATCAAGATGTTATTGCTATTGGTAAGTTATTTACCTCTGGTGAACTAGACAATTCACGTGTTATAGCTTTAGCTGGCCCTGCCGCTAAAAATCCTCGTTTGATCCGTACAACGCTAGGTGCTAACACGACTGATTTGGTTACTAATGAAAGTCTTGAAGGTGAGTTACGTGTTGTTTCAGGCTCGTTGTTATTGGGTTCTGTTGCATCTGGTGTACACGGTTATTTAGGTCGTTATCATACGCAAATCTCTCTGATCCTCGAAGGCAGAGAAAAAGAATTTATTGGCTATATGTATCCTGGCCCGAATAAATTCTCGGTAACCCGTGCTTACATGTCACATTTCTTCCCTAAGAAGTTGTTCAACATGACAACAACAACTAATGGTAGTTCACGAGCTATGGTACCTATTGGTAACTTTGAGCGTGTAATGCCGTTAGATATTTTGCCAACAATGTTATTACGCGATTTATGTGCCGGTGATACCGACAGTGCGCAACAACTTGGTGCCTTAGAGCTTGATGAAGAAGATTTAGCATTATGTACGTTTGTTTGCCCTGGCAAAACAGACTACGGCGTAATCCTTCGTGATTGCCTAACCACAATTGAGAAGGAAGGTTAGTCATGGGCTTGAAAAAGTTTTTTGAAGATATCGAACCGCAATTTGAAAAAGGCGGTAAATTTGAAACTTGGTATGCGCTTTACGAAGCGGTAGCTACGGGGTTATTTACCCCAGGCCAAGTTAACAAAGGTCGCACTCACGTGCGCGACAGTATTGATCTTAAACGTATCATGATCACAGTATGGTTAGCGGTTTTTCCTGCTATGTTCTGGGGTATGTACAATATAGGTTTTCAAGCAACAGACGCATTAGCAGCTGGTTACGCTTTACCTGATACGTGGCAAGTAGGTCTTTTTGAAATGTTAGGCGGTAGCTTATCGGCTGAATCGGGTTGGTTCAGTATGATGCTTTACGGCGCCACATTCTTTTTACCTATCTATGCAACCGTATTTGTTGTTGGTGGTTTTTGGGAAGTGTTGTTCGCTTCAGTGCGCAAGCATGAAGTTAACGAAGGTTTCTTTGTTAGCTCTATTCTTTTTGCTTTAATCTTGCCTGCAACTATTCCGTTATGGCAAGCAGCTATCGGTATTACCTTTGGTATTGTTATCGCCAAAGAAATATTTGGTGGTACAGGTAAAAACTTCTTGAACCCAGCATTAGCCGGTCGTGCGTTTTTATTCTTTGCTTATCCAGCCGAAATATCAGGCGACACCGTTTGGGTTGCTGCTGATGGTTTTTCTGGTGCAACGGCATTAAGTGCTGCAAACCAAGGCCTAAACGATTACACGATCAGTGCTGATTGGTGGAATGCATTCTGGGGTTATATTCCAGGTTCAGTTGGTGAAGTATCCACAGCAATGATTTTACTTGGTGGTGCTTACATTCTTTACAAAGGCATTGCATCATGGCGTATCGTGTTAGGTGTGTTCGCCGGTATGGTTGTTACAGCTATGTTATTCAATGCAATAGGTAGTGACACGAATAATATGTTCGCTATGCCTTGGTATTGGCACTTAGTTACCGGTGGTTTTGCTTTTGGTATGATGTTTATGGCTACAGACCCTGTGTCAGCGTCATTCACTAATACTGGTAAATACTGGTTTGGTGCGTTAGTTGGTGTCATGGTGGTATTAGTTCGTGTTGTTAACCCTGCCTTCCCTGAAGGTATGATGTTAGCTATTTTATTCGCTAACTTGTTTGCACCGCTTTTCGACTACTTTGTTGTTCAAGGCAATATCAAACGGAGGCTTGCTCGCAATGTCTAGTAATAAAGAAACGTTTGGCAAAACAATTGGTTTTGTATTTATTATTTGTTTAGTTTGTGCAGCCTTAGTATCTATCTCTGCTGTTGGCTTAAAACCATTACAAACGGCGAACAAATTGCTTGATAAGCAAACTAAAATTCTTGAAACTGCCGGTCTTTTAGAGCTTGCAGGTAATGATATTGTTGCTACTTATAATCAACGTGTTGATGCGAAAATGATTGATTTAGCAACGGGTAAAGTTGTTGAAGGTGATGTTAATACGTTTGAAGAGCGTGCTGATGCACGTGATAAAGCTAAAAGTTCAAAGCCTGAAAATGATATCGCCGGCTTAAACCGTCGTGCTGATAAAGCCGTTGTTTATTTTGTTAAAGATGAACAAGGTAAAATAGCAACAATAGTTTTACCAATTGTAGGTTCTGGTCTTTGGGATCTGATGTACGGTTTCGTTGGTTTAGAGTCTGATATGAATACGGTGAAAAGCCTTGTTTACTCAGATCTTAAAGAAACTCCGGGCCTAGGTGCTGAAGTACTTAACCCTAAGTGGAAAGCGCTATGGCCAGGCAAGAAAATGTTCGATGAGCAAAATGATATTGCAATTAAACTTGTAAAAGGTGGTGCTAAAGCCGGTGATATTCACGGCGTAGATGCATTATCTGGTGCAACGTTAACCAGTAATGGTGTTGAGCGTACGTTACATTTTTGGTTAGGCAAAGAAGGCTATGGCCCATTTATTACTAACTACCGTGCTGGAGGACTGAACTAATGTCTACAGATACTAAAAAGGTGCTATTTGGACCTGTTGTTGATAATAACCCTATTGCTTTGCAAGTACTTGGTGTTTGTTCTGCGTTAGCGGTAACAAGTTCTCTACAAAATGCTTTGGTAATGACAATAGCGGTAATGCTAGTAACAGGTTTCTCAAACTTGTTTATTTCATTAATCCGTAATCAAATACCTTCAAGTGTACGTATTATCGTGCAAATGGCGATTATTGCTTCGTTGGTAATTGTGGTTGACCAAGTGCTAAAAGCATTTTCATATCAGTTATCAAAAGAATTATCAGTATTTATTGGACTGATCATTACTAACTGTATCGTAATGGGGCGCGCTGAAGCTTTTGCTATGAAAGAAAAGCCAGGTGTAAGCTTTTTAGACGGTATTGGTAATGGTTTAGGCTACGGTGCTGTTTTAATGGTGGTTGCTTTTTTCCGCGAACTATTTGGTTTTGGCACTTTATTTGGTATCGAGGTTTTCCCTTTGATACAAAATGACGGTTGGTACCAAGGTAACGGCTTATTAGTTTTACCATTTAGCTCATTCTTCATTATCGGTTTAATCATATGGTCAATTCGCCAATGGAAACCAGAACAAGTTGAGAAGGACTAAGCAATCATGGAACATTATTTAAGTTTATTTGTTAAAACCATATTTATTGAAAATATGGCCTTAACCTTTTTCCTTGGTATGTGTACATTCTTAGCGGTTTCTAAGAAAGTTAGCACAGCAATAGGTTTAGGTGTTGCGGTTGTTGTAGTACTAGGTATTGCGGTACCAGTTAACCAAATTATCTATCAAGCAATATTAGCGCCTGGTGCGTTAGATAGCGTGATGGGTGTTACGAATGCTGCTGATTCTATTGATTTAAGCTTCTTGTCTTTCATCACCTTTATTGGTGTGATTGCCGCATTAGTGCAAATTCTTGAAATGGTATTAGACAAATACTTCCCTGCTTTATATCAAGCATTGGGTATTTTCTTACCGTTGATCACAGTTAACTGTGCCATTTTCGGTGGTGTATCATTCATGGTAGCGAAAAACCTAACGTTGGGCGAAAGTGTTGTTTACGGCATTGGCTCAGGTGTTGGTTGGATGTTAGCCATTGTATTGATGGCAGGTATTCGTGAGAAGATGAAATACTCAGATGTACCTGATGGCCTTAAAGGTTTAGGTATTACGTTTATTACTGCAGGATTGATGGCTTTTGGCTTTTTATCTTTCGGTGGTATTTCACTTTAGGTTAATGTCGGTTTTAGCTTATCGTGGCCTAAATGTGCATGACAACGCTAAAACCCATAAAGAAAATTAAAGGAAAAGTCGATGGAAATAATTATTCTCGGCGTATCGATGTTTACCGCGATAGTACTAGCGTTAGTGATGGTGATTTTATTCGCTAAATCTAAGTTAGTTTCTTCAGGTGACGTTACGATCAGTATCAATGGCGATCCAGAAAAAGCAGTGACTACTGCGGCAGGTGGAAAGCTTTTAGGTGCATTGGCTGACCAAGGTATTTTCATACCTTCAGCTTGTGGTGGCGGTGGTACTTGTGGCCAATGTCGCGTAGAAATACATTCAGGTGGTGGTGATATTTTACCAACTGAATTAGGTCATATTAATAAGCGTGAAGCAAAAAAAGGTTGTCGTTTAGCGTGTCAAGTGGCTGTTAAACAAGACATGGATATTGAGCTTGAAGATGAAATCTTCGGTGTTCAGCAGTGGGAATGTGAAGTTATCTCAAACGATAACAAAGCAACGTTCATTAAAGAGCTTAAGTTACAAATTCCTAATGGCGAGTCTGTACCTTTCCGTGCAGGTGGTTATATTCAAATTGAAGCACCGGCTCATCACGTTAAATACAGCGATTTTGATATTGATGAACAATATCGTGGCGACTGGAATCATTTTGGTTTCTTCGACGTAGAATCAAAAGTTGATACAGACACTTTACGTGCTTATTCAATGGCTAACTACCCTGAAGAAGAAGGTATCATTATGCTTAACGTGCGTATTGCTACTCCACCTCCAGGGCGTTTACATTTACCAGCAGGTAAAATGTCATCTTATATTTTCAGCTTGAAGCCAGGCGATAAAGTGACAATTTCAGGTCCATTTGGTGAATTTTTCGCGAAAGAAACTGATAATGAAATGGTATTTATCGGTGGTGGTGCTGGTATGGCGCCAATGCGTTCACATATTTTTGACCAACTTAAACGCCTTAAATCTAAGCGTAAAATGTCGTTCTGGTATGGTGCTCGTTCTAAGCGTGAAATGTTCTATGAAGATGATTATAACGGCCTTGCTGCTGAAAATGACAACTTCGAGTGGCATGTTGCCTTATCTGATCCTCAACCAGAAGATAACTGGGACGGTTTAACTGGTTTCATTCACAATGTACTGCATGAGCAATACTTGAAAGATCATGAAGCACCAGAAGACTGTGAATACTACATGTGTGGTCCACCAATGATGAATGCTGCGGTTATTCATATGTTGAAAGACCTAGGTGTAGAAGATGAGAACATCATGTTGGATGACTTCGGCGGCTAATATTTCAATTTAAGCTTGTTTGATGATGCTAGTTCATCGCTGTATGTACTCACCTATAGTCATAGGTTGCGTGCAATCATCCGAACTAACATCATTATTTAGCGCTTAAGTATAGAAATATGTTGTTGAGCTTATCGAATATTTAAAGGCGACTTCGGTCGCCTTTTTAATTTTTATACGCGTCACTGAGTAATCAAAATTATTTACGTTAGCTAAAGCTAATTGCCTCTTTAGAGAAGAACAGTTGTTTTAGCTAAATTAAATTTTATAAAGGATATTGTTATGCAATATAGAATTAAGCTCGTTTTAGTAACACTTGCAGTATTTGTGCTTAGTGGTTGCTTCCCAAGTAATGATCTCACTCGTCAAGAATATCTCATGCAAGGAAAAACCATGGGCACCACTTATAATATTAAAGTGGTCGGAGAGAATATTGACACAGTTAAATTACAACAAGGTATTGATGACAAGCTTGAACAACTGAATCAAGAAATGTCGACATATATTAAAGATTCTGAATTGTCGAGGTTTAATCAATCAACATCACTCGAGCCTACCAGCGTGTCAACTGGTTTAGCGCGGGTTGTTAAAGAGGCTATTCGTTTAGGAGTTCTAACCCAGGGAGCTTTAGACGTAACCGTTGGACCCTTAGTTAACTTATGGGGCTTTGGTCCCGAATATCGACCAGAAACAGTGCCTAGTGATGAGCTGTTAATCGCTACTAAAGCGCGTGTGGGCTTAGATAAATTAACATTTGCTAACGGCATGCTAGCAAAAAAAATTCCGGAACTTTATGTTGATTTATCTACTATTGCTAAAGGGTATGGTGTTGATTTAGTCGCGGAGTTTATTGAAGCTAATGGTATCAATAACTATCTAGTTGAAATTGGCGGTGAAATGCGCCTTAAAGGTTTTAAACATACCGGTGAGCTTTGGCATGTGGCGATTGAAAAGCCGTTAACTAATGAACGTGCTGTGCATCAAATTATTGTTCCCAAGGATAACGCTGTCGCAACCTCTGGTGATTATCGAATTTATTTTGAAGCCGATGGTCAACGATTTTCGCATATCATAGACCCAAAAACTGGAAAGCCAATTAATCATAAACTGGTCTCTGTTACTGTAATACATCCGTCATCAATGACCGCAGATGGATTATCTACAGCGATGATGGTGATGGGAGAAGAGAAAGCGCTAGCGTTTGCCGAGGAAAATGATCTTGCTGTTTACATTATAGCGAAGACAGATCATGGCTTTGTTGAGCAAAGCACGGTAAAATTCATGCAGTACCTCAAGTAGGTTTGCACTTTTATATATCAATTATTCAAAGCTGAGTTTTGCTGGCAAGTTTTGGAAGTAACAAAATAGGTTTGTAATTATTATGGCTATGTTTTTAATCACTTTAGGCTTTTTTCTTGTTATTGTTATGGCAATGGCTGTCGGTTATATCTTTCAAAAGAAAACTTTAGCAGGTAGTTGTGGTGGCCTAGCAAATGTAGGTATCGAAAAATCATGCAATTGTGATAACCCATGTGAAAAGCGTCAAGAACGTGAGCGTGTTGCGGCTATGGAAGTTGGCGATATTAGTGTGAAAAACATTTAGTTTTTTGGCATAATTGCGCTGAGTCATCACTAGATATATTTTAGCTAGCTATTGAGACGCGATATAAAAAAAGGTGAGCTAAGCTCACCTTTGTTGTTTCTGACAGATAACAATATCTATCTACTCATGGTTTGACCTGCTTAAGTTATGCGTTCGATAACCCAATAGCTTGCAACAATGGCAATAGCGATGTTAAGTGCTAATACGAGTTTAGTTTGATACCAACCTTTTGCTCTAAATGGCAATAAGCTAATAAAGGCTAGGGCGATAACGGTCAATTGTCCTAGTTCTACACCTATATTGAATGAAATTAAACTAAGCGCGTACTGGCTTGGTGGTAAGCCAACATCAGCTAATACTGAAGCAAAGCCCAAACCATGTAATAAACCAAAAGCAAATATTATCGGCATACGGGTATGACTTGTTTTATTGTTTTTTGCTCGATAAATATTTTCTAATCCAACATAGACAATTGAAAGGGCAATTAGCGGCTCTACGATTTCGCCCGGTAGTGATATTATGCCGTAAATACCTAGCGCTAAGGTTAAGGTATGCGCCAAGGTAAATGCCGATATTTGCCATAGAAGAGTACTGCGACGTTTAGCGAAGAGAAAAAGTGCTAAAACAAAAAGTATATGATCTAAGCCTTTAGGTAAAATATGAACGAAACCTTGGTAGACATAATCACCAGCAATGGCTAATGCTGTTTTGCTTAGCTGGCTGCTACCGGCTAGTTGCTGATTTACTGTCCTGGTTTGGTAGCTATTACTTAATGCTGCAGCGCTCATTATCTCTTGCTCAGGTCGAACGACCTTGAGTATCACGTTACCTAACAACGGTGAAAAACGAATATTAACGGCGCTAACATTTTCAGGAATACTGCCCGTTGCCTGCAATTGTGTTTTGTATTCGGTTGCTGATAATTGTTGAGATAAAATTCGTTTTAAATACTGTAACTCTAAGCCTTTAAAAACAGCGATATTAGTCGCCTTGTTATCAAAGTAGATCTTTGATTGCTGGCTAATAAGTTGTTTAAGTTGTTCAAGAAGTGATTTTTGCTCAGATAAACTCTGCTGATTAAGCCATATCATCACTTTTTCATCATCGCCTGAGATATTTAAATACTGTTTTAATAGATGTATCAAGTCAACGGTAACCGTTACTTGGTAGTGCTCACCATTTGTTAATGATAGCGTTGCTTGATTAATATCATCAGTATGAGCAACGCTAGGGTTTGAAAAAAGTACACCAAGAAATAAAGTGAGCAAAAAATAAAAACATGACAATGTGCGGGTATGCAAAATTAAAACCTTTCTAATAGTAAAGTGATGTTAAACAAGCGCATCTTCCCTAAAATTAAGCAAATTGTCTACTTAGAAGCTGTTTTTATCTTCATTGTTAAGATACTCATAACCTAGTTTCGCTACAATTACTGCTTTTGAATATCACAGTGAGGAGTAACTTTTGCTTTATATTATGATTTATTGCAAAAAGATTTAAAAATATAAGCGACAAGCAGATTGAGAGGATTATAATAGCGCCGTTAATTTAGCATCGTTGACTGCTTAGTTGTGAGCAATGATTTTAGATTACGGGCTACCTAAAAGCTCTATGTTTCAATGCTGTGAATATCACTGTTTTAGCAAGAGTGAAATACAATAGCTGTCTCTTATACACATCTGACGCTGCCGACGACTCCTTACGTGT
>OJHO01000758.1_pt1 | contig 12701 bp, 9 predicted proteins | sample 1595311 | NCBI WGS metagenome assembly OJHO01 (sample SAMN05416879, study PRJEB24817) | seawater metagenome | isolation source: Sea water | place: Canada:Atlantic | collected 2013-11 | reverse complement strand
TACCTAGGCTGTAGCGATAAGTGTTACATTATGACGGAATGTCCCCAGAACCCCAAGTAGAAACCAGTTTATTTAAACGCTCAAAGTTAAACCCACTGCCTAAACCTAACTGGGACTCAAACCAACTCGCCAGCAAACTCCTTTGCTCTGGCTCATCCCATAGGCAATGCTGAAGCAACCAACAATCCCATAAACCAACGCTTTTACTGCCATTTGTATAAGCCGCTACTTTCAGTAACTTGACGGCCTTTCGCCAACGGCGATCTGATATATACAAAGGGATAGTTTCAGCGTAAAGCCTAAGCGCTTGCAATAATTCCAACACTTCATCAGATAGAGGTATTTGAACAGCACCCTGTTGAATACCTTGAACATCTGCCAAGGTTAACTGATCTTCTCTATTAGGTTTTTTAAACTCTTCATCTGTTAAATTTAGGAGTTCGGAAAACTTTTCTGCTGAAACACTTTCCACTTGATATCGGCATAAAAAACGGTCATATAACGCTGCTAAACTAGAATCTTCCGGCAACTCATTGCTTGCTGCAACAACGGAAATTAATGGAACCTTTATGCGCTTATCACCGTTATCAAACTGTCGTTCATTCAATATACTTAGCAGTGCGTTAAGAATTGCACTATTCGCTTTAAATATCTCATCAATAAATGAAATCGTTGACGAAGGGAGGTAGTTTTTTGTCAGACGTTGATACTTGTCTTTTTCAAGTGACTTAATGGACAAGGGACCAAATAGCTCTTCTGGGACTGAAAAACGTGTAAGTAAGCGTTCAAAGTAGTCTCCTTCTTTAAAAGCCCAACGCAGTCGTTCAGCTAAAACACTTTTAGCGGTACCATGCTCCCCTAAAAGAAGAGTATTCTCACTCGCTAAGGAAGACAGTAATGCCAACTTGAGCGGTGTTTTACGTTCAATCAGTCCTTGATTAAGTGCTTCAAGTAGTCGCTGAAGCCTCTGTTTCATTTAAATATTTTTCCAAATAAAAATTGATTTAACTTGATCAATCGCTTCTTTCAATGACGTTTCCTTAATGGTTTCAATAAGCTCACCCACCTTAAACTCGCGATGCTTTTCATATTCAACCCCTACTTGAGGCATTTTAGCAAGCCCCGTTTCTTTGGCATGTTGCTGAAAACCCTCGTTTTTCCAGAAAAATGCCCCGGGCATCGTAGTTGGAATAACCAAAGCAAAGAACAATGAACGCTTAATAACTGCTGAGGTTAGCAAAAATATTGCCAGAATTGACCAAGCCAAAATACTCGGTACAAAAATGATCATCCCAGCAATGACAATAGACATAACCAACAGAGCGTTACTGATATAAAAAGGCCAAGCAAAGGTAGTTATCTGCTCATACCAGGAAGCTTGTGCCTCACCTTCTCCGGTTTTAAGTGCCTTAGCATGAAATACATGGCCAACTGCTTCGATGATCAACCCTGTCAATATGACCAAAGCCAAAAACCCAAAAATAAAAGAAGAAGGTGTCATCGTGGGTAATAAAACCAACGCCATAATTAATGCACTAAAACTCAAACATGTACCTACAAAACTAGTTCCTGTTTGCCAATGGTTCCAATAAGGTCTCGCTTTAATCCGGTAAAGCTTGTACATATAATACAAACCAATGGGCCCACTAATAACACCTAAAGCAGCAAATACGTTACTTAATACACTCAATCCTAGCCAATTAAAAAAAGTAAAGCCTAATAGACCAGCAAAAAATAAGCTAACACCCGCTATTTCTCGACTAACTGGTGAATGCCTCAAGTTATAAAAACCACGATAAAAACGATGAGGCTTACCTAAGTGCATATTGAGTTTGTAGAGACCAAATGACATAACAACCAAAAGCACAACCATCAAGGAAGTTAAGCTGCCTGATGACCTGATCATTTCAACCGCTTTTACACCGAGCAAATCACCTAAAATAATCAGCAAAAAACCACCTATTGCTGCTTGCGAAACCAATGTGAAGGCAACGTGAGAACTTTCATGTGATAACAACAACTTACCCCAGTTCCACTCTTTTTTATTGCCTTTTTTAGGATCAAGAGCCGATTTATAGGCACCCATATTTTCATCTTTATGATACTTAAGCGGCATCGTGTCAGTACGTGTCATGTCACGTTTATTTTGCCGTGTTTGTTGAAAGCGAATATTTGGGTTTGTAATATCGGTCCGTGGAAACCCAGGTATTTCTGTTTTACTCTGTTCCCTGTTTTCTGGAATATTCTCGATAACACCAAAATCCAAGGCATTTCCCAAACATGCAGATACGCAAGCCGGCTTCAAACCCACTTCCAATCTATCTACGCACATATTACATTTGCTCACTTCACCTTTTACAGGATCTAGCTGTGGCGCATTGTATGGGCAAACCCAGGTGCAATACCCACAACCAAAACAAATATCAGGGTCTTGCAGCACCGCGCCGTATTCAGCATATTTTGTATACGCACGTGTTGGGCAACCTTTTAAGCAAACAGGGTCGTCACAATGGTTACAGGCCATTGAAATATTCAGACGTTGGTACTCAGGATACGTACCGCCCTCAACGTAACCTACAGAGCGAAATGCTATATGTGCCGGATTATCATTTTTCTCGCTACAGGCTGCTTCACAAGCATGACAACCAATACAATTATCTGCATTAAGGTAAAAGCCGTGCTGTTTGTATCGATTGGGGTTATCCCCAATATTACAATCCCCATTAATATTTAAACTGACGCCGTGTAAGTCGTCCCCTTCTTCGGTTAAATCAATGGGGTTACCGTATTGATTTTTCTTTTTTGTCTCTTTATCCCACAAAAAAGCATACTTTGGTTCATCACTTCTTACTTCAAACATAATTTTTCTGCCGTCTAAAATTTGCGCATTTCTTTGCTAAGTTGCGCGGCTGCTTGTTGATCTTCCAACTTTTCAATGCTGACCGCTGATTGTTTATATGCTGGTTGACGTGAGTGTGGGTCTAGTAGACCCAAGGTTAAGCGATTAACACAGTCAAAATAATGAAATGGTATAAACACCATATTTCTTGGTACACGTTGTGTCAGCATTGCCATAACAACCGCATCACCACGTTTAGATACACAACGAACATATTCACCTTGCCCAACACCCAAATCAGATGCTGCATCAGGATTGATTTCCATAAATGGAATTGGACTGTACTTGTTGGTATTGCCTAATTTGCCTGTTTTGGTACGCGTATGGAAATGTTCCACCAAACGACCGGTATTCAGCCAAAAAGGGAACTTTTCATCGGGCACTTCATTGTTGTCAATAAACGGCAGTGGAATGAGTTTTGCCATTCCATCAGTATGACGAAACGTACCCGGTTCTGTGTATAAACGCTTACCACCCGTTGGCGGTACTTCGCCTTTAGCGGCTTGATCTTCAGTATAAGGCCACTGAATACCGCGCTGTTTCTCGATTAAATCGTGATCCATACCGGAAATATCAACTAACCGCCCTTTCGATAGGGCTTTCATTTCTTCAAAAGCCCCAGCTGGCTTATCCGGAAACGTCATTTTTTCACTAGCGGAAAAATGCTTCGCTAACAGATTAAAGATATCAAAATCAGATTTTGAATCACCCGGTGCGTCCGTTACTTTACGAACAATATTGACTCGTCGCTCAGTATTGGTGAACACCCCTTCTTTTTCTGCCCATGTCGCCGCAGGGAGGTAGAGGTGAGCATATTGTGTTGTTTCAACATCAGCATAACTGTCTTGAACCACTAAGAAATCGAGTTTTTCAAGAATCTTGCGCGTACGCTCGGTATTCGGCATCGAGGTCATCGGGTTAGTGGCTACCAACCACAAACCTTTAATTTGACCTGTTTCAATCGCAGGGAAAATATCCGTTTGAGCGAGCCCTCTTTTTTTCGGAAAAAACTCTGGGTCTACATTCCAAAATTTGCCAATTTCTTCACGATCATCAGCATTTTCAAGTGCACGGTAACCCGGTAACCCAGAGCAAGAAGACCATTCTCTCGTCCCCATTGCATTACATTGACCGGTAATTGATAAACTCGTACCCCCTTTTTTACCAACATTGCCAGTAATCAGGTTTAAGTTATTGATCCCCACAACACCGTCTGAGCCATGCGTACTTTGGTTAATACCCATTGTCCAAATACTCATTGCCGCACCAGCTTTGGCATAAATACGAGCAACATTTCGAATCGTATCTTCATCAATACCACAAATAGCAGCAGCTGATGTTGGGTCATACTTTTGGACTTCTGCCTCTAGCTGCTCAAGGCCGACTGTGTTGGCATCAATATAATCACGGTCTTCTAGACCTTCGTTCAGAATCACGTACATTAAAGCGTTTTGTAGCACCACATCTGTGCCCGGTGTGATCGCCAAATGAATATCAGCTTTTTGCGCCAACATCGTCACGCGCGGGTCTACAACAATGAGTGGGAAGTCACGTTTCTCACGCACTTCTTGTAAACGCCAATAAATAATGGGATGTTGTTCAGGCAGGTTAGAACCCCAAGCCATCAAGCACTCCGTATGCTCAAAATCTTCATAACAGCCCGGTGGGCCATCCGAACCAAATGAACGTTTGTAGCCCGAAACTGCCGAGGCCATACATAACGTTGTATTGCCATCGTAATTATTTGTACCAATAACGCCACGCGTTAGCTTGCCGAGTGTGTAAAATTCTTCTGTCAACAACTGGCCAGTGGATACCACAGCAAACGAATCTCTGCCGTAGGTTTCTTGAATGCGGCTAATCTCGCTCACCATCACCGTAGCGGCATTATCCCAATCCGTTTCTTTATACCCTTCAAGAATACTGTCTCGGATAAGCGGCTTATCACCACGCCCGGACGATTCAAATAGCTCATGTTCAAAAATGCCTTTAACGCACAATTTTCCGCGGTTAACATCTGCACCACCTACACCGCGCGATGCAACGACCTTACCTTCTGCATTAGTGCCGACTTCAATCGAACAACCTACAGAGCAGTAACCACACGTTGCATACGTCCATTTTTCGGCCTTTTTATCGACCATTTTGATTGCGTTCTTTTTGTTTCGTCCAAATAACATACAAAAACCTACTTAAGCTATTAGTAATTCGTTTTTACTGATCAATACAGAATCACCACCCACCCTCAATGTTATTGGGCGGCCAGCTCGTTTATCCATCTCTATATGTAATAAACTTCTACGCGTTTCTAGCGTCCCCCGGTCAATCGTAAAGCTATACGTCCCTTCTCTTACATGGCTATGCGATGCTAAATAACCGCTGAAAACTGGCATTGCTGAACCCACTGGTGGGTCGTCGTGCAGACCAATACTTGGCCCCATTAATCGTCCATGGAAATTACTATCAGTAGAGTCCGTTTTTGCACTAAAAAGAAGGATTTCTTGAGCCGCCATCGCGGGTGCTGTTGATTCAGCCCATGCGTTCATATCAAATCGTGCTTTACGTACCGCTTTTTGTGATTTTAGTGGGACAATCAAATACGGCAAGCCACTTGAGACTAAACGCGTGTGATAAGTCGCGTGGTCAATATCACTCTCATCAACAGAAAGTAACTTCGCTAATTCACTACTCGGCGGTGTAAAGCGATCCACTACTGGCGTACTTTGAAGCGTAAACTGCACAAAGCGTTTACCCTGATCATCTGTTGATATATTCGCTACAACATCTTGACTATTTTGCTTTAATTTAATGCTTGTGTAATCCCCTACTAAGCTAATTTGCCCTGTTTCAACCAGTACATTAGCAATGGCTAAGATAGGATGGCCGGCAAAATCTATTTCGCCCGCTGGGGTAAAAATTCTAATTTTAAACGTGTTATCACTTTCATTTGAAGGGTAAATAAACACCGTTTCAGACAAATTCAATTCAGCCGCTAATTGGCCTAACCTCTCTTCAGCTAAAGTTTCAGCATGAGGAAAAACTGCAATTTGAGCACCTTGGAAAGGCTCATCAGTAAAAACATCCAGTGTGTAATATGTTGTATTCATTTTTGCCTTTTTAGCCTGCTAAACTGAGTAAAACTCGATCATTGATGACTTGCACTGAGTATGCTGCAATCTTCACATCTTTATCCTCAACACACTGTCCCGTTTCTAAATTAAAGTGTTGCTTATAGATCGGCGATGCCACTACTAATTCATCACCGATACTACCGATAATGCCTCTTGATAAAACATTCGCTTCACTAAAGGGATCGTAATTACTCAGCGCAAAAACCTGCTCTGTTCTTTTTACATAAAACAAAGCAATTTGCAGATCATCAACCAACGCTGCTGTACCTGCATTTTCAATGAGATCCGTTAACGAACAGATATCAATTTCATTATTATTTAATTCATTTGCCATTTGATTATTCATCCGTCTGTTACCACTTAATTAAGTTTTGTTGCTATTTCGTTTTTACGCGCAGGTCGTATTTGGTCGCGCTCAGGAACAAAAACAATTTGACTATCACCTTTATCGGTATTTACAAACGCATTGAATGATTTAGATTTCTCTTCGCTATCAACCGTTGTTTTCCATTCACACTGATAAGCGTCAATCACTGTTTTCATTTCACTTTCAAATGTTTCAGCTAAACCGAGTGAATCTTCAATAACCACTTCACGCAAGTAATCAATACCACCCTCTAGGTTCATCATCCAAGTGGATGTCCGTTGTAAACGGTCCGCTGTTTTCACATAGAACATTAAGAAACGGTCGATGTATTTAATCAATGTTTCATAATCAAGATCCGTTGCGAATAAGTCAGCGTGCCTCGGCTTCATACCACCGTTACCGCACAGATATAAGTTCCAACCATTCTCGGTAGCGATAACGCCCACGTCTTTACTTTGTGCTTCTGCACATTCACGAGTACAACCGGAGACCGCAAATTTTAATTTATGCGGAGATCGCAACCCTTTGTAACGGTTTTCTAAGTCAATCGCCGTTGTCACACTATCGGCAACGCCATAACGACACCATGTGCTACCCACACATGATTTAACTGTGCGCAATGATTTACCGTAGGCATGCCCTGTTTCAAAACCAGCATCAATCAGTTCTTTCCAAATAACAGGTAACTCTTCTTGACGCGCACCGAATAAATCGACGCGCTGACCACCGGTGATTTTTGTGTACAAATTGTATTTCTTGCCGACCTCACCCAAAGCAATCAACTTATCAGGGGTAATTTCACCTCCTGCAATTCTCGGCACGATTGAATAGGTGCCATTCTTTTGAATATTCGCAAGGTAACGATCGTTCGTGTCTTGCAAACCAGCATGAGGTGTTTCTAGTACGTAATCGTTCCAGCAAGATGCCAGGATAGAAGCCGTGGTTGGTTTACAAATATCACAACCATGACCTTTGCCGTGTTTTTCAATCATTTCGTCGAAGGTTTTAATGCCACCCACGCGAACAAGGTGATACATCTCTTGACGTGTATAAGCAAAATGTTCACACAAGTCAGTGTTCACATCCATGCCGAGTTTTTCTAATTCTTTATTTAAAACCTGCCCAACTAATGCTGTACAGCCACCACAACCCGTTGTTGCACTCGTACACTCCTTGAGGGCAGCCATCGTTGTTGCACCATCTGATACTGCTTGGCAAAGTGCACCTTTCGAGACATCAAAACATGAACATATTTGTGCAGCATCCGGTAGAGCTTCTACCCCTAGGCCGGTTGCACCAGAACCGTCGCGTTGCGGTAAAATCAATGAATCTGGGTGTTCTGGCAACACAATGTCATTTAGCTTCATTTGTAGCAAATTACCGTAATCGACGGTATCACCAATTAATACCGCACCCAATAAACGTTTATTGTCCTCACTAACGACAATTTTCTTATAAACATCATCGGCGCCATTAACGTAGCTATAAACCTTCGCGTTCTCTGTTGTTGCATGTGCATCGCCAATACTGGCCACATCCACACCCATTAGTTTCAGCTTAGTGCTCATATCCGCACCCGTAAAACTGTTTTCTTTAGCTGACAGCTGGTCAGCCGCCACTTGTGCCATTTGATAACCCGGTGCCACTAAACCAAATATCTTGCCATCCCATAAAGCACACTCACCAATCGCATAAATATCTTCATCTGATGTTTGGCAATTATCATCGACGACAATTCCGCCTCGTTCGCCCAGTACTAGGCCACAATCACGAGCAATATCATCACGTGGGCGAATACCTGCTGAAAATAAAATAACATCCGTTTCGATGTGCGTGCCATCTGCAAAATTCATACGGTGAATACACTCTTCACCGTCAACGATGCCTTGTGTGTTCTTTTGCGTATGAACACTGACATCCAGCTCCTCAATTTTTTTACGAAGCACCACACCGGCACCATCATCAATTTGAACCGCCATTAATCGTGGCGCAAATTCAACAACGTGAGTTTTTAACCCAAGGTCTTTTAGAGCTTTAGCAGCTTCTAAACCGAGCAAACCACCACCAATAACAACACCAACCTTCGATTTCTCTCCGGCATTGGTGATTTCAATTAAGTCATCAATTGTTCTGTAAACAAAACAATTTTCTCTTTCATGACCTGGGATTGGCGGAACAAACGGGAATGAGCCTGTTGCTAAAACAATCTTGTCGTATGAAATACGCTGTCCCTTTTCCGAAGTAACAATCTTCCTATCACGATCAATGCTTGATGCACGGTCGCCAATATGAACGATAATATTGTTCTCTTCAAAAAAACCCGGCTCAACGAGTGATAAATCATCTTCGGTTTTGCCATTAAAATACGACGTTAACTGAACACGGTCGTACGCGAGTCGTGTTTCCTCACAAAACGTCGTTATTTCGTAATCTTGCATTGCTTCACTGCTTACCATGGACTGCAAGAACTTATGCCCGACCATGCCGTTACCAATAACAACCAATTGTTTTTTATCGCTCATACTTTATATTTTCCAAAATTATTTATAGTATTAGGTCAGCTAAAGCACGTAACGTGCCAACACATATTTGGAACGCTAACGCATTGATTAACCAGATAATAAGCCTCTCTTTTTATTGCTTTTAGAGCATAAAAAAACACCTTTGCTTTATTGCGGTGCAATGCAAATAGCGCGCGCAGCATTTTGGTGCAGAAGACGAAATTTAATTTAATTTTTAAAAATAACCCCAATAAAAACAAATAGATATAATTTTGGCATAGCAGTTGCTAGCCACCATAAATTCAATCAAAGGAGATACTTTGCAATGTCGCAAAAGCTAAATTTACTATCATTTAAAGGAAACATTCGTATCTTACATACGACTTGGTTCGCTTTTTTTATCAGCTTTATGGTGTGGTTCAACCACGCCCCATTAATGTCCACTATCCGGGATGTCTTTAATTTAACAGCTCAAGAAGTCTCTGTTTTGTTAATACTAAATGTCGCCCTGACTATCCCAGCGCGTATTGTTGTAGGAATGATGGTTGATAGCTATGGGCCACGCCGCATGTTCTCGGGCATACTGATATTATCTAGTTTCTTATGTTTATTCTTCGCTTGGGCTCAAACATTTGAACAGCTCGCATTAGCTCGTTTCTTACTCGGTTTTGTGGGTGCCGGTTTTGTTGTCGGCATTCGCATGATTGGCGAATGGTTCCCTGCAAGACAAACAGGAATTGCTCAAGGCATTTATGGTGGTTGGGGCAATTTCGGCTCAGCAGGATCAGCAATGGCTTTACCTGCGTTAGCTCTTTGGTTAGGTGGCGATGACGGTTGGCGCTACGCATTAACAATAACGGCTATTCTTGCACTTGCATATGGCATTTATTACTACTTTAGTGTCACCGACACACCTAAGGGCTCTACTTATTTCAAGCCCAAAAAAGTAGGCGGCATGGAAGTAACAAGCAAAGGTGACTTAGCCCTTTACTTAATCATGAGTATGCCTATTTACGGTGCACTTGCGTTGCTCACCTGGAAACTCTCTCCAAGCGGTATGGGCTGGTTAAGCGATCAAATGGTCATCATTGCTTATGTTTCAATTGCTGCCTTTTATCTATATCAGGCGGTGCATATCGTTAAGGTCAATAAAGATATTTTCACTAAAGAAGTGCCTGATTTATTTCGTTATCAGTTTAAGCAAGTCGCCATTTTAGATCTCGCCTATATGGTGACATTTGGGTCAGAATTAGCACTTGTCTCTATGCTCCCGTTGTTCTACATCGATACGTTTGGATTGTCCCCGGTGACCGCTGGTCTCCTTGCAGCTATTTACCCAGTGATGAATTTAATAGCACGCCCCGGTGGCGGCATGATGAGTGATAAAATTGGTCGTAAAAAGTCTCTCGTTATTTTATTTTCAGGCATTACCTTAACCTTCTTATTATTGGGCCAAGTCGATGAAACATGGGCCGTTCCCCTAGTGGTAGCTTGCACCATTTTATGCGGTTTATTTGCAAAGGGTGGTTCTGGTGCTGTTTATGCGATGGTGCCACTAATTCAACGCCGCATGACAGGACAGGTTGCTGGCATGGTTGGCGCTTACGGTAACGTTGGTGGCTTAACATTCCTAACTGTTCTATCTCTTGTTTCACCTCAAACTTTCTTTATGGTGATCGGTGGTACCGCTGCTGTTGTCTTATTATTTATGCTTGTTTTCCTAGAAGAGCCAAAAGGTCAAACGGCTGAAGTGCTTGAAGATGGTACAGTAGAGTTGATTGACGTCACCTAATTTAGTAATTAACTTACATTATGCAGTCAGAATCACTCATTGAACTTGGCCAATCTTCAGACAGAGGCATAAAAGAAGAAAACCAAGATAGCTATGGTGTTTTATTACCTGAGTCCCCAGTACTAGAGCAAAAAGGAATTGCTGCTGTTATTGCTGATGGTGTCAGCGGATGTGATGCCGGCAAACTTGCTAGTGAATCCTGTGTAAAATGTTTACTGGGTGATTATTACTGCACACCCGACACGTGGACCGTTAAAACATCAGTGCAAAAGGTGTTAACTGCAACTAACCGTTGGATGCTAGGTATGGCTCAACAAGGTGGCGCTAATCAGAAAGGCTTAGCGACCACCATGAGCGCCCTAATTGTTAAGTCATCTACCGTTCACCTATTTCACATTGGTGATACTCGTATTTATCGAATACGCGATAGTAAACTTGAACTGCTTACCAATGACCACCGGTTTTGGGTATCAAAAGAGAAAAACTATCTTACCCGCGCAGTGGGTATCGACCTTCGTTTAGAAATTGATTACAACAATTTTCTTCTTGAAGAAGGCGATACTTTCCTATTCTCTACAGATGGTGTACACGAGTTTGTTAGTGAATCGATTATGCTGTCTAAAATTAACAGCCATACAAATAATTTGGACCGTGCAGCACGTGAAATAACCTCGCTTGCTTTAGAAAATGGCAGTGATGATAACGTGACTTGCCAAATTGTTAGATTTAACCAATTACCACAAGTTAACGAACAAGAAGTCTACCGTAAACTCACCGAACTGCCCTTTCCGCCTGACTTAAATTCAGGCATGATTCTAGACGGTTACCGTATTGAACGAGAGCTACACGCTAGTAATCGCACGCAAGTTTATCTGGCGACTGATGAAGACACAGGACAACAAGTTGTTATTAAAACACCCTCTGTTAACTATGTAGACGACCCAACGTTTTTAGATATGTTTGTACAAGAAGAATGGGTTGGGCGCCGCATTGATAACAACCATGTTCTAAAAATTATTGAACAGATAAGGCCACGTCGATTCCTTTATTACGTTACCGAATATATTGAAGGCCAAACCCTCAGACACTGGATGAGCGACAACCCACAACCTAGTCTGCACGATGTTAGAGGCATTGTTCGTCAAATTGCACGAGGCCTTCGCGCATTCCATCGTAAAGAAATGATTCACCAAGACCTTAAACCTGAAAACATCATTATCGACACGCAAGGAACCGTAAAGCTTATTGATTTTGGCTCTACAAAAGTCGCCGGAGTGGAAGAAATATCAACCCCAGTACAACGCTTGAGCTTATTAGGAACACAGTATTACACCGCCCCAGAATATTTACTTGGTCAGCCCGCGAGTTACCGTTCTGATGCATTTTCCTTAGGCGTTATCAGCTATGAAATGATTACAGGAAAACTACCGTTTGGCGAAAAATATGGTGAGAAAGCACTAACAAAATTACAGTACATTTCAATGTTAGATATTGACCCAGATATCCCATTATGGGTTGATGGCGCGATTAGAAAAATCGTCAAAAGAAAACCTACGAACCGTTACGAAGAAATATCAGAGTTTATTCACGATTTATCCTATCCCAATAAAAAGTTTACTGAAATCGCTCACACGCCCCTCATCGAGAGAGCCCCGCTTACTTTTTGGAAAGGTATAGCTGTGCTTAGTATTGTTTTAAACCTATATCTCGCACTTAAGCCATAAAATGCGTAAGAAAGCCTTACCCTGCTTTCACAGGGAAGGCTTTGTTTAATACCGACTTTTTTAAAAGCCTACTTGCGCCAGTAGTTATTTGCTTTGGCTATTATTGCAAATTCTAGATTCACCAATTCAACCGCACGCATTAGCATTTCTGGGTCTTTAGCATATACGGCTCTTACTTCATGCTTTACTTTCCCGTCACGCTGAATTGTTCCAACTGTTTTCCTTACAATAAGGGGTTCTGGGGACATTCCGTCATAATGTAACACTTATCGCTACAGCCTAGGTAT
>OJHO01000756.1_pt1 | contig 12725 bp, 9 predicted proteins | sample 1595311 | NCBI WGS metagenome assembly OJHO01 (sample SAMN05416879, study PRJEB24817) | seawater metagenome | isolation source: Sea water | place: Canada:Atlantic | collected 2013-11 | reverse complement strand
TCGATCTGCTGATCCTGGATGTGGAACTGCCCATTCTGGATGGGTTCACCGTGGCGCGGGATGTGCGTAACGGCAACCCTCACATCCCGATTCTGTTTATTTCCGGCAACAACAGCGAAGCCTGCTTCCAGCAGTGCCTGGATGCTGGCGGCGACACCCTGATGCCCAAACCCTTGCGCCCCAGCGAATTACGCGCCTGGCTAGACAGCAGGCTTGTCACGCTCCACAACAGCGCCCACATCTCCCCCGCCGCTGGCTGACCCGGTCTCAACCCCCAGCCATGTTTAGTCATACCTTATTTCCAGCCCTGCGGAGCGTTCATGGATCCACGTATCAGCATGATTACCTTGGGCGTTCGCGACCTGACGCGGGCGATTACCTTCTATGAATCCGCCCTGGGCCTGCCCAAACGCCCCATGCCTGACGATGCTCCAGTGGCCTTCTTCGAACTGAATGGCAGCTGGCTGGGCTTGTTCGGCCGCCAGGACCTGGCCGCCGATGCCGGCGTCGCAGACACAGGCGATGGCTTTGCCGGTGTCACGCTGGCGCACAACGTGGATAGCCCCGCACAGGTGGATACGCTACTCGCGCACGCTTGCAAATATGGCGCCAGCCTGGTCAAACCCGGCCAACCCACTGACTGGGGAGGCTACGCCGGTTACTTCGCCGACCCGGACGGGCACCTTTGGGAAGTCGCCTGTAATCCGCATTTCTGGGTTGGGCCACGATAACGATTTATCCAGGGTTTTAGGCTCGATGCCTGCAGCCCAGCGGCCTGACGCATCAAACAGCGAGCCGCCCCGGACACCCACAAAAAAGCCCGGCTGGATAAGCCGGGCTTTTTATGGAGCGCAATCTCAAGGGTTACTTGTAGATTTCGCCTTTTTCCGCTTTTTCTACCAGTGAAGCCGGCGGGTTGAAGCGCTCGCCGTAGAGCTTGGCCAGCTCCTGAGCCCGCGCAACAAAACCACGCAAACCACCTTCGTACTGGTTGATGTACTGCATCACACCACCCGTCCAGGCCGGGAAACCAATCCCGAAGATAGAACCGATGTTGGCATCCGCCACAGAGTCCATCACGCCTTCATCAAAGCACTTCACCGCTTCGAGGGACTCGATGAACATCATCCGTTCCTTGATGTCTTCGAACGGCATGTCCTTGCTGCCACCGAACGCATCGGCCAGACCGGACCACAGGTGCTTCTTGCCATTTTCCGGATACTCGTAGAAGCCTTTACCCTGCAGCTTGCCCGGGCGATCCAGCTCTTCGACCATCTTCTTCATGACCACTTCTGCCGGGTGCTCTGCGGGCGGCTCAGTCCCTTCACGCTTGGCATCATCACGGGCCGCTTTACCGATTTTCAGTGCGGTTTCCATGTTGATTTCATCGATCAGGTTCAGGGTACCCACCGGGTAACCCGCCTGCATGGCCGCTTGTTCAATGGACTGGGCATTGACGCCTTCACCCAGCATGGCGATCCCTTCATTGGCGAAGGTACCGATCACACGGGTGGTAAAGAAACCACGGGCGTCGTTGACCACGATCGGGGTCTTCTTGATCTGCAGACAGTAATCGTAGGTCCTGGCCAGTGCTTCCGGGCAGGTGTCCTTGCCACAGATAATTTCCACCAGCGGCATCTTGTCTACCGGGCTGAAGAAATGGATACCGATAAAGTTATCCTTTTTCTTCACACCTTTGGCCAGGCCGGTAATCGGCAAGGAGGAGGTGTTGGAGCCCAGTACCGCATCCGGATTAACCACGTCTTCGATTTCCTGGAACACCTTGTGCTTCAGCTCGGTGTTTTCAAACACGGCTTCAATCACGAAGTCCACGCCATCCAGGTCTTTGGCATCTGCAGTGGCAGTAATGCGGCCGAGGATCTCTTCTTTCTTCTCCTCGGTCATCTTGCCTTTGGAGATTTCCTTGTCGAGAAGCTTGCGGGAGTAATCTTTACCCTTCTGCGCGTTCTCGGCAGAAATATCCTTCAACACCACCTGAGATCCGGAGCGGGCCGTTACATAAGCCACGCCTGCACCCATCATGCCGGCACCCAGAACACCCACTTTCTCGGCGCGGAATTTTTCAATGCCATCGGGACGGCTGGCACCACCATTAATGGCCTGCAGGTTGAAGAAGAACGCAGTGATCATGTTCTTGGCAACCTGACTGGTCACCAGTGACACGAAATAACGGCCTTCGACAAGAGAGGCGTTATCGAAATCTACCGCTGCGCCTTCGATGGCCGCAGACATGATCGCCAGCGGCGCCGGGTAGTTGGCACCCTTGAGCTGCTTCTTCAGGTTTGCCGGGAAAGCCGGCAGGTTAACGGCAAATTTCGGGTTCTTCGGGTCACCGCCCGGAATCTTGTAGCCCTTCTGGTCCCAGGGTTGCTGAGCCTTCGGGTTTGCCTTGATCCACTCGCGAGCCTTGGCCATCATCGCATCGCGATCCGCCACCAGCTCGTCAATCAGACCAATTTTCTGGGCTTTATCCGCTTTCATGCGCTGACCCTGCATCAGCACCTTCATCAGGCCATCCTGGATACCCAGCATGCGGACGATACGGGTCACGCCACCGCCGCCGGGCAACAGGCCCAGAGATACTTCCGGCAGACCGAACTGGGCGGATTTGTCATTGATGGCAACGCGGTGATGACAGGCCAGTGCGATTTCCAGACCGCCACCCAGAGCCGTGCCGTTCATGGCAGCGACCACAGGCTTGCCCAGTGTTTCCAGGACCCGCAGCTGACCCTTGATCTCGGTCACACCGGCCAGAAATTGCGGGCCATCTTCCTTGCGCGCCTTCAGCAGATCACGCAGGTCACCGCCCGCAAAAAAGGTTTTCTTGGCAGAGGTAATGATCACCCCGGCAATCTCGTCTTTCTCTTTTTCCAGACGCTCGACCACCGCCGCCATGGACTTGCCGTACAGCTCGTTCATGGTATTGGCAGACTGGTTGGGATCATCCAGGGTCAGAACGACGATATTGTCCGCGTCTTTTTCCCAACGAATAGCAGTTTGTTCACTCATATCTTTACTCCGAAATCGTTCGACGCGGCTTACAGACGCTCGATGATGGTGGCGATACCCATGCCACCGCCCACACACAAGGTGCACAATGCGAACTTCTTGTCGCGGCGCTCGAGTTCATCCAGTGCGGTGCCCAGAATCATGGCACCAGTGGCACCCAGCGGGTGACCCATGGCGATGGAGCCGCCATTGACGTTGGTGATATCCGGGGTGATATCCATGTCTTTCATGAAGCGCATGGCCACCGCCGCAAAGGCTTCGTTGATTTCCCACAGATCGATGTCGCTGGCTTTCAGGCCGGCTTTTGCCAGCGCCTTCTTGGCAGCCGGGCCAGGCCCCGTGAGCATGATGGTCGGATCGGCACCACTGATAGCGGTGCAAACCACCCGGGCACGGGCCTTCATGCCGTAATCCTTGCCCACTTTCTCGTTACCAAGCACTACCAGAGAAGCACCATCTACGATGCCTGAGGAGTTACCCGCGTGGTGAACGTGGTTAATCTTTTCCAGCCAGTGATACTTCTGCAAAGCAACCGCATCAAAACCGCCCATTTCGCCCATCATGGCGAAAGACGGGTTCAGCCCGGCCAGCGCATCGGCGGTGGAACCCGCACGAACGTGTTCGTCCTGGGCCAGTACCGTCATGCCATTGAGGTCTTTCACCGGCACTACGGATTTTTCGAAATAACCCTTTTCCCAGGCATTGGCAGCGCGGGACTGGGACTGAGCAGCGAACTCGTCCACATCACGGCGGCTCCAGCCCTCGATGGTGGCGATCAGATCGGCGCCGATCCCCTGGGGAACAAAGCCAGTCTCATAGTTGGTGATCGGATCCATCGCCCAGGCACCACCGTCGGAGCCCATGGGGATACGGCTCATGGATTCCACGCCACCGGCGAGAATCAGGTCATCCCAACCGGATGCCACTTTCTGGGCACCGGTATTCACCGCTTCCAGGCCGGACGCGCAGAAACGGTTCAGCTGATAACCCGCCACGGTATCCGGCAGACCCGCTGCCAGCGCCGCCGTCTTGGCAATACAGGCACCCTGGTCACCGACCGGGGTCACCACACCCAACAGCACATCATCAATGCGGTTGGTGTCCATATTCGGGAAACGGTCTTTTACTTCGTCGATCAGGCCTACTACGAGATCCAGCGGCTTAACCGTATGCAAAGAACCATCTTTCTTACCCCGACCACGGGGAGTACGAATGGCATCATAGATATAGGCTTCGGTCATGGAACCTTCCTCTTGCCTCAGGCATGTATCAGCGTTTGCTGACGGGTTATGAAGGGCTTGGGAGCCCGGTATAGGGTGGCAAGAGTGCCCCAGCCACTCCAATGTCTCAATGACAGGAGTTAACAGCGCCCGTGAGCGGAACGGGCAAGGCTGCAAGTCATTGAAAAGCTTGATGTCCGTGCGGCCAATGAATGTCCCCGATCACATGGTATGGTCGCGCCAATTCGTTTCAGGAGTATTCGCCATGTCACACAGCACAGAGGTTTTTCGTTCACTGCTCTCCTCCTCGCTGCAACAGGGCCGCGGTGTTGCCAGCAAAGGCCACAGCAACCGCCCGCAGGAGCCGCTGGAGCTCTACGACATGGAAGGCTGCCCGTTCTGTCGCCTGGTTCGCGAAGCATTAACGGATCTGGACCTGGACGTGATGATGTTCCCCTGCCCGAAAGGTGGCGACCGCTATCGCCCCCTGGTGGAACGGCTGGGCGGCAAGCAGCAATTTCCCTACCTGATGGACCCCAACACCGGCGAAGCCTTGTATGAATCCGCCGCCATCATCAACTACCTCTACCAGCAATATGGTGGCCGGCCGGCCCCGAAAAGCTGGCAATTGCGTCTGCGCACCGCCGCCGCAGTGGCCGCTTCAGCCCCCCGTGGCAGCCGCGGGATCCGCTGCCTGGACAGCCAAGCGCCGGAAAAACCGCTGGAGCTGTATTCTTTCGAAGCCAGCCCCTTTGCACGCCTGGTTCGTGAACGACTGACCGAACTGCAGCTGCCCTACCTGCTACGCCAGTGTGGTCGCGACCAATGGCAGGACTGGGTGCTACCGGTGGTGCGCAAACGCCTTGATATGGACTACGCCCCCAGCCAGCGCAATCGGGTCGATCTGCTGGCCCGGGCCGGCAGAATCGCTGTGCCCTACCTGATAGACCCGAACACCGGCAAGGAGTTGTTCGAATCCGAGGCCATTCTCGACTATCTGGACCAGACCTACGGCCGCTGATCCCCACCCTGTTTCGCCATGATGACGGGGTACCGATAAATGGTGCCCCTTTTCCCTTCTACCCCCCACTTTTTAGTGCTATATATCCAATGGCAGGTTGCATTCGTGGCAGTACGGAGCTGACCTGCAAAACGGCAAGTATCCTTTAACGTTGGAAAGAGAGTGGCACCATGAGTCGTCGCCAATTTGATGACTACGACCCGAATGAGTGGGAAGAAGAGCACAAGCGTGCAGAGCGTGAGCGCCGCAAGCGAGACGCCAAGCGTCATAGACATGATGATGAGAAAGGAGAGGAAAGCCGGGACCGCCCACGTCCACAGGCTTACTGATTATATCGCCTTCTGATCAACCCTGGGCGTTACCGGTTTCTCGACGAGGGTTGCCGAAAGAGATAGGGCCCGGTTACTGCTACGCCTTCCCGGCCTTGCAGTAACCGCTGATCGCTCCTCCCCGCTATTCCCCGTAACGGCTCACCAGCTTCGACAGCATGGTTGCGGTCTGCTCGTCCGTTGCCAGACGAAACCCGCCCCGCCAATGGCCATTGTCCAGATAGTTATGCCATAACGGTTCTGCGCTCACATGCAGTTCACGCTGTCCGGACAGGTTGAAAGGCAGCATCAACACCATCTCTTGCAAGGTTTGCGGTGGTACGCCTTTACCCGCCAGGCAAACCCCCTGATCTGTAATATTCAGGATATGACCGATTGGCCGCTGGTCGGCGCACACTCGCACATTAACCCTCAGCCTGGGCCGGCTGAATCGTCGACGTTCCATCACACCCCTCCTTCTCAGGGAGTCTGTTACTCCCAGTCTCCGCCGGCTTTGTGTACCATGCAAGTTAGAGACGATGAATTTTGTGGAGCAGTTCCATGGACTCCGACGATGATCTGTTTCGCCAGGAGATGGCGGATGTTACGCCGATAAAGCCGGACAACCGGGTTCAGGAACGTACACCCCGTCGTGAACTCTCTATTCGTGAACAATTACGTCGTGCCGCCGCCGTGGACGATCGCAAAGACCGCAACCCGCTGACTGTTCCCGAACAGGTGCAGCCCGTCGGGCCACTGGATATCGTCGGGCTAAAAAAAGATGGCGTGCAGGAAGGTGTGTACCGCAAATTACGGCTGGGCAAGTATGAGCCTCAAGATGTGCTGGACCTGCATCGGGTTCGCTTGATGGATGCCCGCAACCTGGTACAGCAGTTTCTGGAGAATGCCCACAACAATGGCATGCGCACCGTGCTGATCAGCCACGGCAAGGGGCTGCACAGCGAACGGCCCGGCTTTCTGAAAAGTTACGTGATGCACTGGCTGGAAGAAAGCTACCTGGTGCTAGCCTTTCACAGCACACCCGCCAACCGTGGCGGTAGCGGCGCAACACAGGTGCTGGTTCGCAAGAACGGGCAGGCACGCCAACGCAACCGGGAGTTCTTTATTGAAGCGGGAAAACACCAGAGATAGTTTAGCGTTCAACGTTGAAAAGCGCGGAGATCGTCGAGAATCCGACAGAGCTGCGCTGCAGCGCTGCCAGCCGCGAGCTAGGTGCCTGCCCGTCAACCCAGGAAACTCTCGCGCTTTCAACTTTCATTTTTGAACTTTCAACTCTCTTTACCGCTTGATCCGGTTTAACCCGTTAATCGCAGCCACCCGATAGGCCTCCGCCATGGTTGGATAGTTGAAGGTGGTATCAATAAAGTACTCCAGCGTGTTGTTTTCACCCGGTTGGCGCATGATCGCCTGGCCCACATGGACGATTTCCATGGCCTGGTAGCCGAAACAGTGAATACCCAACACCGCCAATGTTTCGCGATGAAACAGAATTTTCAACATACCCACCCGTTCGCCGGTAATTTGCGCCCGGGCCAGGTTCTTGAAGAAAGCCTGGCCCACATCATAGGGCACCTTGGCTTCGGTCAATTCCTGCTCGGTTCGCCCAACGCTACTGATGCCAGGAATGGTGTAAATTCCCGTGGGCACATCCGTGACCTGGCGCACTTCGTCACCAGCAATGGCAGCCGCACAAAAACGCCCCTGGTCGTAGGAGGCACTGGCCAGTGATGGCCACCCCACCACATCACCGACGGCATAGAGCGTGTCCATCTCAGTCTGATAGCGCTCATTGACCTTGAGCTGCCCACGACTGTTGGCTTCAACGCCCACGTTTTCCAGGCCAATATTCTGGGTGTTCCCGGAACGGCCGTTACACCATAACAAGGCATCCGCGCGCAGTTTCTTGCCGGATTCCAGCTCCAGCGTTACGCCCTCGTCATCCGCAGTCACCCGTTTGTAGTGTTCCCCCTGGCGAATGGTGCAGCCCTGCTCACGCAGGTGATAGCTGAGGGCATCGGAAATTTCCGTATCCAGAAAATCCAGCAAATGCTCACGGGAGTTCACCAGATCGACCCGGATGCCGAGCCCGGTGAAGATGCAGGCATACTCCGAGCCGATGACCCCGGCACCATAGACAAGGATATGCCGCGGCGTATGGTCCATGGTCAGGATGGTATCCGAGTCGTAGATGCGCGGGTGAGAGAAGTCCACGTCATCCGGGTGGTAGGGGCGTGACCCCGTGGCGACCAGAATATTGCGGGTTTTCAGCAAGTGCTGGCGGCCTGCGTGGTCATCGACCCGCACTTCTTGCGGCGACAGAATCTCGCCGCGGCCCCCGAACACGGTGACCCGGTTACGAACATAGAAGTCCGTTCGAACCTGAACCTGGGAGTCTATTACCTCGCGGGTACGGGCAATCAGGTCTTGCCAGCGAATTTCGCGGGGCTTGATGATGCCCCGTAGCAAGGGATTCCGCTGGGTACGAATCACCTGGCGCACCTGATGCCGCAACGCCTTGGAGGGAATTGTGCCCCAGTGGGTGCAATTCCCGCCCAACGACGACTGATCCTCGACGATCGCCACCTTTAGATCTTTCTTGGCCGCCTGCATCGCCGCCGCTTCACCCGCAGGGCCACTACCAATCACCACAAGATCCCAACCGGCACTGATATCCATTCACCTCTCCTTTGCACGAATAGCCAGAGTATAGGGAGGTAGCCGGACAAGCACGAGTTAGACTAGAGTTGGAAATGAAAGAAGGAGCTAGATCATGGATGAAACAAACGCGAAAAAACCCTCACTGGTGGCCCGTAGCGGCCGCAAATCCGGGCACTGGCTGATAGCTCACCCCATGGGCGCGTTGCAGATTCTGCTGGCGATTCTGGCCATCATTATCGTTTTCCAGAACCTGGAACCCACCAGCATCGATATTCTGTTCTGGACCCTGGTGGACATTCCCAAGCTTGTATTGCTGATGTTCAGCATGCTGTTCGGGGCTGTGGTGTGGGAAACCCTGCGGCGGGTGCTACGCCGCCACTCGGCGACGCAGCAAAAGGATTAGCCCACCCAGCATTGCCCAACCAAAACTGCCACCTGACCCGGCAGAGGTTTCATCGTTGGGATAGGAAACCGTAAAGGTGGCCTGCTGCGAAACGGTGCCGCAGTTGGTGTCTTCAACCGTCAGGGTGAAAACATCCTTGAAGGTGTTGTAATTGCTCTGCGGAATATAGGTGACGGTGCCGTTGTCATTGTCGATAAACAAACCGGCGCCCACCACATTGCCGTTTTCATCTTTCTTCGCAAAGCTCGGTGCCTGACTGACAGAAATATCGTAATTGCTCCAATCAATTTCCGCGTCCGGGTCATCCGGATCTGATGCTGTCAGGTTGAACCTCACCGTTGCCCCCGGCTGGTTCATTTTCGACTGGTTGTCCAGAGCGGGCGCCTTGTCGTTGATCGTCATCACCACTGTCGCCGCATCAGTCGCATTGACCGAGACGCCATTGCTGTCCTCAAACGTGTACAGGAACGCCATTTTCAGTGGATTGTCGTCGGTGCTTTGACACACACTGGACTCAAAACCCGTTGTCGTCGGGGGCGTAAAGAGCACTACACATTCATCCGCCACATCCCCGTCTTCGAACAGGTCCGGATTGGCATTAATGACTTTCTGGGAAATGGGCTCGCCACAGCGCAGATCGTAGCCGTCTCGGTCTTCGTTATAATAAAGCCAGACGAAATCAATGATTGCACCATCCACACTCGGATCAGACGCGCCGCTCAGTACATAACGTGTTTTTTCCGTCATGTCCGGTTGGTACTGATCACCAGTGCCCGCATATTTCACCGGATCCGAGCCTGTCACAATCTCGGCATGCTCAAAGGTGAATACATTAGCCAGGAACAGGCTGGGGTCCACCTCATCCAGATAAAGAATCTCGGCCCCATCACTGGCCAGATCATTATCCAGAATATCCACCGCCACCTGGCGATTTGGGCGGTTCTTATTGGTGCCTTCATCGTCGCCGGCGGTGATTTTCTGGTACTCGAAGGCACCCAGATCACAACGACCGCCGGAGGTTCGCGAGATGCCACGCAAATCCACGGAACGGCAACGCAGAGGCGTTCCAGTGCCGCTGACCAGGGTTTCATCATTGCCCTTGTCCACCAGGATGGCGTCGTTTTCCGGGTCACTCATGGACAGGAATGGTGGCGTGTAATCATCCGCCACCCCGTCTTCCCCACTTAATGTGCTATCCAGGTCGGCGCTTCCCAATGATGCCTGGTTATTGCTTTCTGTTGTTGCTCCACAGGCAGCATCGGAAAAAGCGTTGTAGTGGCTTTCGTGCAATACAGTGGCGCCACTGGTGCACGCCGCCCCACTGTCGAAGTAAATGCTGTTGGCCATCTGGATTTCTGAAGGGGCATCGCCGAGATCAATCCCCAATCCTCCGCCGGCATTATTCATGAAGGTACTGTTCATGATGGTCGCCCCCACCACGATGTTGCTCAGATCCAGCGCCGCGCCTTGGGGCGACATATTATCGACAAAAGTGCTGTTGGAAACTGTCACGGAGCCCAGGTTGATATTGGCATCCAGTACACCGCCCTTGGTGACACTGGTATTGGCCTCAAAGGTGCTGTCGACCATGGCCACCGTCACTTTGTCGTTGTTCTGCGTAGTGGTTGAGACTACCCCCCCTGCCACAGCGGCTGTGTTGTTGTACACATAGGCGCGGTTGAACGTCACTAATTTTTCATTCCCCGCATTGGAGCGCACATAGGCCACCCCGGCAGAGGCATCGGCATGGTTGTTGGTAATCACCACACGATCAAAAATCACCGAGCCACCGGTGGTGATCACCGCACCGCTGCCGGCCTCACCGCTACCCGTCGCAACCCCGTCTTCCAGCGTCAGATAGCGGAACGTGACACCGGGATGCCCTGAACTTGGGTTCGGCGGCTCCACTTCGAAAAGACGTTCCGTGCCGTTGCCGATAATTCGGGTCAGCGTTTCTTCATCATCCGCAGGGTCCAGATCGCGCACCCCCTTGCCCACCAACTCCACACTGCCACCCTCAATAATCAGGGTTGTGGCCAGGTGAATCTCGCCTGCCGGAATAAGAATCCGGTCAGACGAGTTGCCGCCATAGGCGCAATCCGGGCTGCCGGAGCCTCCAGCATTTTCCAGCGCTTCGCGTAACGTGCATTTTCCATCGTTGGTAATGGGCGGAAATTGATCGACGAGAGAGTTCACCTCAATATCCACCGCCAACGCAGGACCGCTGAACAAGGCAGAAACCAGAGCTAGCGCTCCCTTTAACGACAGGCGATAGCGGCGAATCAGCCCAGCCAGGGCCAGAAGAGCAAGCATCATGCCGCCCTGGGCGCCAATACTCTTTTTTTCGGTCAATCCACTGGCAGGTTCAGCCACCAGGTTAGTGATTTCACTCTGGTTCTGGCCAAGGTCCGTACCACCGAAAAAGGCGTCCTTGTCTACCTCGTAGCGCAACTGGTCCACGCCGTGGAAAGATGAGCTCGGTGTGTAACGGATGCGGGGATAACCATCGGCATCGATCTCAACTCGAGCCGAGCCTCGACTTGGCTGAGCGACCACTACCAGACAGCGATCCTGGATCGCGTCAGCAATGCAGTCGGTCTCGCCGATATTACACACCCCTTCGGTTACCACTACGTCTTCCAGCAAACCGCAGTCCACTTCGGTATCATTGCGGTCGTTCTCCAGCACATCCGCCAGTACTGACTGGCCACTGATCAGATCGACTTCATCCGGTTGTGCTCGCGCCCGCAGAAATTCCACCGCCCCCACATCACAACGACCCGCCGGGCCACCGCGTGAGTTACCGCGGTTATCGGTTGATTCACACTGGTCCACCGTAGCGGTTTCCGGGCTGGCGCGATCAAACAGACTGGGCGCCATGGGATCACCCGCCAACGCTGCAGGGGTCGGGTTGGGCAGCAAGCCAGGGTAAGGTCCACCGATCTCTTCGGCAGTCATCAGTGTGCAAGCACCAGCGCCAGTACCGGCGCAAGGCACGCGATCCATGCCAAGGAAAATATCCGCTTGCGCGGTATTGGGGTTATTGGTCACGGGCGTGCCCAGGGTCTGCTCTTCAGGCTCCGGGCAATTAGCATCATCGGTAATGGTGAACAGCAGGCGCGCTGCTGCGTCTGCCGGACTGGCCGTGCCGTCCAGCACCGGGCCAGCGCAAGCACCAACACTGTTACCCACCATGACGCTATGCAGAATTATATCGCGCGTTGTCGCATCGGCAGGGTCATCAAACTGGGTTTGCGCCAACGTGAGAGCGACACCATCATTGAAGGCGATAGTCATGTTGGCCAGCACCGCCACGTGATCCGTGGAGACCACGTTAAGCACGCCACCGGTATTATTGACCACCATGCCGTTGGCCAATTCCAGATTCACAGTGGCATCTGGATCCCCATTGATGTGAATAGCGCCGGCATCGGCAGCGCCCGACCCAGCTTCGTTATCGGCCATATAAAAATCATAGCCAATAATCGAACCTTTAAAGGTATCCGAGCTGGCAATAACCGCGCCCACACCGGTGGCGACATTGTTTTCAAAACGCCCGCCGGCGCTGAAGACAAGGCCTGAGCCTTCCTCCAGATACATGGCCCCGCCATTCGTTGCCATGCCCTGATTCATGGACACGTTCGCCGCGATAATGACCGGCCCCATGGCATAAATCAGACCACCATTATCGACACCAGCATTACCATCGGTCAGTTCAAGATTGGTCAGCGACATGGCGCCACCATCGTAGACATGGATCAATCGGGAATTGCCTGCTGCGGTGATCACCGGCAGGGTTTTGCCTTCAGGTTCTTCGAAAGCATCGAGGATCAAATCGAACTTAACCTGGTTGCTCAAGGGCTCGATATCCGTCGCTGTCACCACGGGCGGGTCCACCGACGTGTCTTCGGTGAACTTGATTTGCTCGCCATTGCCGACGGGCAACTCGCCCTCGGTCAAGGTATAGACCTTGCCTTCCTGAAGTTTGATGGTATCGCTGGCGCCTCCGGCCTCACAGGCCCCCACGGCAATACGGTAATTGCTGGCATAAAGGGCTTCTCGCA
>OJHO01000754.1_pt1 | contig 12764 bp, 8 predicted proteins | sample 1595311 | NCBI WGS metagenome assembly OJHO01 (sample SAMN05416879, study PRJEB24817) | seawater metagenome | isolation source: Sea water | place: Canada:Atlantic | collected 2013-11 | reverse complement strand
AGGTTACAAGCTCTTCGCTAGTAAATTCTGGTTTGTGGTATTTATTAAAAAACCAGTACCATGATGTAGCTATGCTTGAGTTACTAGCAAGTAACCAGTGTAATAACCATATTGTTGCTTCATCTTCCAAGTAGGGGTCAAAACCAGTTTTTTCGTTAAATATAGACTCGCCAATCTCGGTAGTTGCCGAGCTGTCTGGTGTAATTATTTGACAAGCACGAAGCCAATATCGAATAGATACCACCATATTTTTACCGACACCTAACTCTACCGTTGCAGTATCAGCATTGAATACGTCAGGCATCCTTTTAAATGCTTGAAATCCCTTTGTAAGCCAACTAAAGCGAAGTGAGAATGTTTCGTGTCTTCCGAATGATGTTTGCTTAGGATTGAACATTATCGACCTCCTCCTTAATTATTCTCAAGCTTCCTTGCCCCTTGTCTTCTACAAAGCTTTGCGCACTCTCTAAAAACCAAGATTTAAGGCTTTTACCTTCTTTACCAAGGACTTCATACAATTCTTGTTTAAAGCCAGGCTCTATCTCGATCACTATTCGACCACTTTTTCCAACACTCACAAGCTACACCATATCCAATCATTTATGCTTGCCATGTTACATTACATAAATATCAAAATCACTGTATATAAAGACAGATTAACAACTAAAGTTTGGCAGCCTGCATGGTTTATAACCAGCTAAATACACATTTCGATTATTGAGCCACTTTGCACTAGAATTACGCTATATTCAACCTATTGACCATATTATTAATGACTTTTTAACACCCAGACCAGTTTTTAACCATATTATGATATCGTTCCCCTTCCTTAATTCTTAATGGGTTGGTTATGGCCACTTCTCGCTCTTCTACTTCTCAGAAGCGTTTATTTGCGCGCTATCTTGAAGATCTTCCTGCCGGTGAGCTTTCTTGGATTGGGTTGCGTCCTGAGCGTCGGGCTGAGGTGGTTGAGGTGGGTTCTGTTCAGGCGATTGCGGGGTCTGGGTTGGAGGGTGATCATCGCTTTGAGAATACGTTGGGTTCTGGGCGGCAGGTGACGTTGATGAGTGAGGAGTATGTTGGCCAGATTGCGCATTTTTTGTCGCTTAGTGGTGAGGCGGTTGTGGCTAATGCGGCGCTTGCTCGGTTATTGCGGCGTAATTTAGTGATTAAGGGGATGAACTTGGAGGCGCTGCGGTATCAGCAGTTTTCGATTGGTGGGGCTATTTTTGAGGCAGGTGCGATTTGTCATCCTTGTTTGCGTATGGAGGAGTTGCTGGGTAAAGGCGGTATCGCGGCTATGGTTGGCCATGGTGGTTTGTGTTTGAAGGTGGTTCAGTCTGGCAAGATTTCGGTGGGCGATGCTGTGTGTTTACATCATCCTCAGACGAGTTTGTTTTAATGGGTTTAACAGCGACCTTTAGAGGGAAATTACAGCTGAGTTAATGGATATGGAATAACCCTAATACATTAGCATTACACCAATATCTGTGGTTATTACTTCCCCCCTAATTTGTGCTTTAATTCCTGTTTTAATACCCACCACATACTTATGCCAGCACAGGATTTGCATAAATTGAATAGGATGATCAAGCATGGCTGATAATATTGTACACATAACCCCTATTAAAGCACTGCCTCCACTGAAGATTGGGATATTTTTTGATGGTACGGGAAATGATGATAAGAGACCCGATGAGCTTTCTAATGTTTGGTATCTTTATGATATGCATGAAGGTGATGATGAAGAGCTTGCAAATGAGAAGCATACATTAAGAAAATTCTATCAGCGTGGCGTTGGATCACATTCTGGCGATACTATAAAGGATTGGATCGTTGACAAAGCAGGTAATGCTGGCGGTTATGGTACTGAAATACGTTTTGAGAATGTCATCTATTTTATTGAAGATTACATTATGGCCTATAGAGATAAAGGCTTTGACGGTAAACTACCTAATACAATCATATTAGATGTATTTGGTTTTAGCCGTGGTGCAGCTATGGCACGCCATTTCGTAAACTGAATTAAACAAAACTATTTTGACTTTGAAGACTCCGAAATAAACAAAGCTTTTTCTAATCGCAATATTCTGATTAATTTCCTAGGCATTTACGATACCGTCGCCTCTTTTGGTATCGCGGGTAATAATGCAGATCCTGGTTTTAGCTTTCATATCAAACCATCATGGATTGAATCCAAAGCTGTACATATCTATGCACTTAATGAATATCGATTAGGTTTTGATTTACAAGCGCTAATACCCTCACAAGACACCAATTACCCGATTGATATAGTCGAAGATAACTTTATTGAGATTGGTCTTCCTGGCGCTCACTCAGATATTGGCGGCGGTTACTACTACGATAAAGAAACACAATATACTGATAACAGCTTGTTAGCCTGCCCCCCTTTAGATTTAATGGCTAAATATGCCAGAGAAAATGGTGTACCTTTAGCCTGCGAGAATCCTGATCAAGCAAGAAGAGATGCTGGTAGTGCCTTAGCAGATAGGGATTACAGCGAAATGCTATCTAGTTTTGATTATATCAAACCCTATATTGAAGATAATGACTTAAGGGCACCTTTAGGCTTATGGCGTGAACATATTGCATTAAAAGATATTTATCACAAAAAAATAGAAAACAATCTTCCTGCTACTAAGCGTATAGGGCGAATGGGAAATTCTGCAAAATTAAGACAAATGAGGTATGAGAAATCAATTGAAAAAATTGAAGTATATATAGAATTGTCAGAAAAACTATTGCTAGCGTTTTTTGAAACTGCACAGGATTTCAATACATTCAAACACCATTATGATGTTCTTTATCAAAAATACATGCACAGATCACACTCCCCATTTAATACAGTTACTGGCATGTGGCAACAAGATGCTGATGATAATACTTGGCCTTGGAATAAAACGGAATCTGATGATCGGCCGCATAGGGATATTTTTCATAACAAATTTAAAGATTTTGAAAAATCAAGGAGCAAACAAATAAGTTATTACACAGGTGAAGTTCGGCAGTCTGCACCAACATACAATATATTAAATTCAGTTAAATGGGATGATAAAGAGCTTGAAAACGTCAACTAAAATAATTATTTATGGTTTTATATTGCTGATCTTTATCGGTTTAATTAATTTTTTTACAATTAGCCGTTACATCACTTCTTTATTTCATGAAGAGGTTGTGTTCATTTACACCTCAACCAATTATCCTGATCAAATATTAGATAGAAATATTGAGAATTTTAGCCAGAGAACATTAGTATTTGGCCCCTATATGCCTAGGCTTACTGGTGGAGGTGGTGGGTTTGGCGGTAATAATTATCCCTATAAAGGCTCAATGGAGGGTAAAGAAATCGTCGCCTTATGGCGTATGCCAACCAAGCAAAAGATCTTACACTACTACGTTCGCAGCGAACCCAACAAGGGCATTATCAGAGCACCAAGAAATGGACGCTATGCCTATAACGTGAGGGTTGCCTTGGGGCGAATGGGATAAATTATATTATGTCACCGGAATATTTAACTCTAGAAATCTTATAAATATTCCTCGTAAATTCAACGAGATCCAAGGCATTGCCATTACCGCTGAGCAATACGATAAATTGTATAAACGCTGCCATAGCGATTGGCGAGAAGTTAAGTGTTTTATGGACGAAAGCTTTCCAAATCTAACACCTGAGCAATTAGCCTATATTCAAGCTCGAAAACACACTGATGACGACGATCGTTTAGCGGGTAGATTTCCTAAACCTGAGCGACGAGTTAACCGTTGGATGTGATATGAATTTATTTTTCCGTTATTTTTTAATTTTGAGTACGACGACTGTTTTATACGGGGCCAATCGAAGATAAAGAGATCGTTACGTTATGCAACGATCTTGAAAGTAACAGTACAAAATTAGGTATTTATTCATTCTCTCTTATTGACTCAATACCTCAAACTTCAATAACTGCTGATTCCCCGCTTCATCCACTACGAGTAATTCATGCTTGCCCAAGTCTGGGCTCATTTCCATTTGGTGTATTTGTTGTGTTTTTCCTAGGTACTGTTGGTCTAAATACCAATACACGATTGAACCTGGGTATTGATGGGCGAGTTCGCTGATCATGTTTGTGCGGTTTCCGCTGAGTGTTATGGGCAAATAAACTTGTGTGCCTTTCTGCGGATAGATAAACGATATTGGGCTTTGCGCTGTCATGAAATTTTGGCAGTCACTTCGCCATTTTGGCATGGCTTTGTATTCGCTGTGTGTTTTTTGATAATAAAAAATAATGTGCGGTGGTAATGTGAACCAGTTGTGTGAGTGTATTTTATGCACGGGTTCGCAGGCGGAGGATACGCGGTGATGTTTTTGGTCGTCTGTATGAATACGAACGTGATATGGCGATACTGTGCTGTAGGTTGAATCTAGCGGCAGGTCGATGATGATGCTGTCGCAATACGGCGTGGCTAAGAAGCCGTCGTTTTTGCAAACCTGCACTTGGCGCAGATCGTATTCTGGTTTTTTAAACCAGTGTGTTTTGGGCAGTAAGTTAAATAATTCGAATAATAACGGTGCAGCAGCTTGAGTGCCGGTTAGTCCAGGGACGCTGCCACCTTCGGCATTGCCTGTCCAAACCCCTATGGTGTATTCGGCCGTGGTGCCAATGGCCCAGCCGTCTCTAAAGCCGTAGCTAGTGCCTGTTTTCCAAGCCACTTGGCGGCTATTGGCATATTTTCGCCAGCGGTTTTCGTTACCTGGGCGGCTGACTTCTAATAAGGCTTGTAGGGTTAACCAGGCTGATCCTGCGCTGAGACTCGAGATGCTTTTTTGTGACGGTGCGCCGTGATCGATGCCAGGGAGCCGACTGATAGGGTGTGCGGGTAAGCCTTGTGCTATACGGGCCAGTTGCATGTAGAGGTGGGTCATTTCCCACAGCGTGCCTTCTGCCCCACCGAGGATTAAGGGTAAGCCGTAGCCGTCGGCACTGCGGTGTAATGTGCTAACGCCGTGTTGCTCTAAAAAATCGTAAAACGGTTTTATGCCATGTTGTTTTAGCATGTTCACCGCAGGAATGTTCAGCGATTGTGCAAGGGCTTTTTTTGCCGGTACTACGCCACGATAATCTAGGTCGTAGTTTTCGGGTTGGTAGCCTTTAAATTTTGTGGGTATGTCTTCAATCAGTTGTTGTGGGGTGATTTCTCCTTGTTGCAACATGGTGGCGTATAACAGTGGTTTTAAGATGCTGCCCGTGCTGCGCGATCGATGCAGTAGGTCGATGCCTTTTCCTGAGTGAGGTATGTGGTTAAATCCCGAGTTGCCAATGTAGGCGACAGGTAAGCCCGTTTTGTTATCCATCACCACGGCAGCCAGGTGGGTGATTTGTGCGTTTAATAGTCTTTGTGCGTAGTGGTCGGCGACGGTTTGTACTTGTGCTTGTAAGTTGCCATTGAGGCTGGTTTTTATTAGGCCACTGGTTTGTTGATTGTGTTGGCTTTTTGATAATAGGGTTTCTAATAAATGCGGGGCGCGCTTGGGAAACGCTAAGATGTGTTTTGGAAGCGGTTCGCTCAAGGCCAGTTTTAATTGCAGGTGATCAAACTCCCCTGCTTGCTGTAAACGCGTGAGTAATCGGTCGCGTTTTTGTTTTAATTTTTGCTGATTCTTTCCTGGGCGCATGTAGTTGGGTCGGTTGGGGAGTACGGCTAATAATGCTGATTCTGCCCACGATAGACTTTCGGGTCCTCGCCCAAAATACCGCCAACTGGCGGCTGAGATTCCTACCACGTTGCCACCAAACGGCGCATGTGAGGCGTAGAGATTTAAGATTTCTGCTTTGCTGTAAGAAAACTCTAATCGTAATGCTTGCAGGCTTTCGAATATTTTTGTGGTGAATGTTCGGCTTTGGTCTTTGCGCGCAAGTCGTATAACTTGCATGCTGATGGTGCTGGCCCCACTCACGACTTTCCCGGCTTTTAGGTTTTGTACTGTGGCGCGGGCAAGTGCTAAGCCATCAATGCCGTTGTGTTCGTAAAAACGTTTGTCTTCAAACAGTAGTAAGGCGCTGATATAAGGTTTGGGCAGTGTTTTGCTGGGAGGAAAGCGCCATTGTTCATCACTGGCAATGCGCGCTTCAAGTAGATGGTTATTACGATCTAATAAGATGCTGGAGTAAGGTGTTGAAAACAGCGGCTGGGGCAATGAATGCCACCAGCTGCTGATAAGTACAATAAGTAGCAGTATTAATACGGCTGATATTCGTAGTGCGGGTTTAGCGTGCAATTTCAACCCAGTGCCCTGTGTTACGAGCCGCTCGACTTTCGTCGTACATGTCGTTAATGTTTACCGCAGGTTGATAATAACGGCCCTGGTAGGTGGCGTTAATTCTAAACTCTAGGGTTTTACTTTCGCCAACAGCCAGTTTGAAGTAGGTGTAGATGCGGTCGTCTCGAATGTCTTGGAAGTCGTAACCGTCGTTGCTGTGTTTTGCGCCTTCTACCGAATCGGTATTGCGAATTTCAAAACCCGAGGCTACGGGTAAGGTTAACGCTAAGCGTTCAAGCGGATGATCACTTTTATTGCTGACCTTTACGCTCACCAGAATGTCTTTGCCTTGGCTTACGTTATTCAGGTCAATGGGGGTCAGGCTGCGTTCATTTGAGCCGTCAAAGTAGTTAACGTCTAATGTCAGTTCGTTGCTGTAAGGCTGCTCTTCACCTAGCTCTGGCGTGCCTTGGCTCATTAGTTGAGCGTAGACGGGCACTGGGCCGTTATTGATGATGTTGAAATCGCGGTTTTCTGGTTGGCTAGTGGTTGAGTCGTTTAATGCTAGCGGCAATAAGTTAATCGCTTTTTCTAGTGTAAAAGTCTGCTCATTTTTCTGCCAATTTATGCTGACATTAGTATCGTTACTTTTACTTTTCTCGCTGTACGCAGCCATGGCTAATAACGAGAAGGCAGTGGTTTGTGTGCTGTAACGACGATTTTCGTTTACCAATTGCTGGCTGATTTTTTCAGCGAGATTGGCGCTATTATTACTGTCGTTTAATACCAGTAAGCTCATAAGCAACATGGCTTCGTCGCGCAAGGTTGAACCAAAGCTGTAATCACTGATAGCGTATTCGTTCATTTCTAGCTTGGCAGTATCGGCTAAGGTTACGGCCGCTTGTTGCTGCCCGGCCAGTTGATACGCGGCGGCTAATAACCAGCGTGATAAATTGTCCAAATCGTCTTTTTGGCGGAAGCGGTTCATCGCGCCGATTTCACTATTGCCTGCAAGCGCTAAGGTGAATAAACGATAGGCTTGTGCTTTGTAAGCGCTGTTATGGCGGTTACTAGCGGCACTAGAAGACCAGATTCGTGCTACGCGACTTTGGTTTATTTTCCAATCACTCAGCATTTTTTTCGGCACTTCATAACCATGATCTTTAGCCAACAATAAAAAATGTCCGGCGTAGCTGGTCGACCAATCGTTGATACTGCCTACTCCCGGCCAATAACTGAAACCACCAGAGCCAATTTGGTGGCGATTGAGTTTGTTGATGGCGGCGGTTATGTTGTTTTGACTTTGCTGAAGCTGCTCTTCATTTAAGTTGGTCAGTGCTGGTAAAAATAATTGTGGTAAGGCTTTTGATGTTGTTTGTTCTACACAGCCATGAGGGTAAGCTAATAAATACTGCAGGTGATTTTGCAGATTCATTGGCGGCATAGTGGTGAATTCTAGTTCAACCTGTTGCGTGCCTGTAATACCAAATAACTCGGCTTGCTCTTGCCAGTTTTTTCCTGCTTCGATTTTGGCCGATTTAAAACGTTTTTCTGGCAAGGTTTGCGCATTCACCGGAATGTGAATGGTTTGCTGTGCACTAAAAGTTGAGCTTCCTTTCGTGCCAGAATGAACGGTAGCGGTCGCCATAATGTCGACCTTGCTTGTACCCAGTTTAAGCGCACGCATAGGAACAAAAACCATGCGTTCACCTGTTTTATCAAACTCGACGTTGAGCTCTTTTTTCAGCAGTACAATTTTGTCATCGGCTTTAATGCTGACAGTGACCTGCTTGATGCTGTCGTCAGTGCTGAACAAGGTGATGGGCATTTGCAAGGTTTCGTCTTTGCCTAATACTCGTGGCAAGGTGGCCAATACGTTTAGTGGTTTGCGCACATAGACTTCTTTTTCGCTACGACCATAAGCACCATCTTTGGCAGCAACTAGCATGACGCGCACGGCACCTAGATATTGTGGAATGTCGATTTTATGTTGTGCAACTTCGGCTTGTTGTAAATGGAATGGGCCTAAGAATTTCACCACTGGCGGAAAGCGACGTTCATCACTGTTATCATCTTCTTCGCCTAAATTACCATCACCACCAATGGCTAATAGCTGCTCAAGTTCTGCGCCATAAGCACCCACTACGCTGTCGTATAGATCCCAGGTTTTTACCCCCAACGCTTCTTTTTTATAAAAGCCTTTGTGCAGATCTGGGGTTCTAAATTGGGTTAGCCCTAATAAGCCTTCGTCCACAATCGCAAGGGTGTAGTTAAAGCTGCGACCTGTGGCTTCGTTAACTTCTACGGTTAGCGTGCTTTCTGGTTCAATTTCGCTAACCATGCTGAGCTGTGGTTTTAAATAGGTGGCAGGGTCGGTGACTGTTAGCGGTAATATACCCATGATGCGAATGGGTTCGTCGTTCTTTTTATTGGCGTGCGCTTGCACAACGCTTACCGATACATAGGCATTAGGGGTCATCGCTGTGGTGACTGGAATGTGTAATTGCGAACCGACTTCCGACAATTTTACCCAATAGTAGTCGATTACTTGACTGCCATTTTCGATCGATACCAATGCTCGGCCACTTGCGGCTTCGGGTAACGATACGATGGCCGTTTCGCCCACTACGTATTGTTGTTTATCGGAGCTTAAGGTTAATGTGTTAGCACCAAGCCCTTTGGATTTTTGATCGCGCCCTGCCCAGCCAGGCCAGTCCATGTAAAATACTTGCCCCGTGCAATGCAGCCCTTTTTTATCACAGGCGCGAATCATGTAGCGGCCCCAGTCTGGGTATTTAACTTCAAATTCCCACTGGCCTATACCGTTGTTTAATTCGATATCTTTTTGTTGCAGTACGCTGTTTGAATGGCGACTTACGTAGTTCGCTAGTTGATCGTCACTGCTGCTATCCCACCACCATTTCCACGACAGTTTGTAGAGGGTTAAGTTGAGCTTTTGCTTGCCTTGTAAAGGTTTGCCATCGGCATCTACTACGACAAGTTCAACCGGTTGTTTTTGGTCGGTTAATAACATGCCACGAGCAGCATCGCCTTTTGGCATTTGCATACCCACGTATTGTTGGTAGGGATGAATGTCTAAACTTTGTTTGGCGATGCTGAAATCACCACTGGGTTCAAATACTCGGCTGGTTAAGCTGCCGCGTAATTTACCAGGAGGCAAGGAGGCAATGTTAATGGCGGCGTTTACTTGCGCCTTTCCGTCGTTGTCTAATTTGAAGGTGGCAATTTCATCGCTTTGACTGCGGAATTCTTTTGCTGGGTCGTCAAATTTGAAATCGTTGTAAGTTTCAAAGCGGGTTCTTTGTGGCGACAGGGATAAATTTAATACCGCTTCTAATCCCGAAGCTTTTGCCCCGTGCAGCCATTGTGAAAAGAACTCACCTTGCAATTTTGCATCACTGCCATTACGGCCAACTTTATAAGCTCGTACGTCGTCGCTGGCCAGTTCCATATTCATTTTTAGGTGGTTGGGTTTTACCATTTCAATTTTGATGTTGTGCTCAAACTTCAAACTGCCTAGGCTGGCGATGGCTTTCCAGTTTCCGGTTTCGTCTTCATCGGCTGTTGCTAAGGTGAAGGTGTATAAGCCGCCGACGGGTTTGGCATTCACTTGCACACTTACGCGCTGATTTCTTGGGTTAAAAAATTCCAACATTAATGGATGATTGTCTGGAATTTGGTCGGCTTTATCTTCGATGGCGACGGTTAAAAAGATGTCGTCGCCAGGTCGCCATACTCCACGCTCGGTATACATTTGCGCTTTGATCCCATCTTCCACTACCTTTCCACCCACGTTGAAGTGACTGGTTGAAATGGCTTGGGCTTTATTAATTTTTAAATAACCAATATCTTTGTTGCTGTTGTCTTTAACATTGGCATCAGAAGAGGTCGAGTTAGCGGTGGCAACGATTAAAAACGGGGTGCCTTTTAAGTTCAGTTCAGCAAATCCATTTTCGTTAGTGGTAGCAGTTCCCATGCTTTGGTTTTGGAAGTTGCGTACGTCGATCTGTGTGGCAGGTAAAGGTAAGCCACTGCTGAGTTCGGTGGCGATCACAACCAGCTTGTTGTCTTCGCCTTGCTTGGCGATTAGGCCAATATTACTGGCGATAAAACTGCGTGTATCTTTGATACCACTGGCATATCGATAAAACCCATATCGACATGGGTTTTCTCTGTTGTTCCAGCTGTCATCGATGCTTTCGCTTTGGCCACCGTAATAGCCTTCTATACCGTCCCAACCACTGCTTTCACTGACGTATTCATCTTCATGATTGCTTGGCGCGGTTTCTTTGATAACCGGGACCGCTTGATCTGCTTCCGAACAACTGAGTATGCTATTTGAACGGTTAATGGATAATTCAAAACGAAATAAGCTGCCTGGGTTTGCAATCACTAAGTCACGTACATCTAGGTTAAAACGATTCCACTGGTCGGCGATTGGGGTTTTTAGTTGTATTGTTTTACGCCAGATATAGCGCCCTACGCGGTGTAAAGCGTAGGTGGTATTAAGTTGATTTTCTTGAAAATAATGCGGCATACTATTTTCTTGAATTTGAAACGCGGTAACTTGAATGGAGTCTACGTTGACCGCTTCAAAAGGAATGCTTAACTTGTCGCTTATGGGTAAAATATTGCCTTGGCCAGTAAAGCGTACGCCAGGTTTTTTACTTAAAAAATGCAGAGTTTCTGATACGGCATCACCCAGATTAAAACCTTGGGCATTTCTTATGTTGGCATCCAGTGTGATCTCTAATTCTCCACTGATGATGCTGCTTGGGTAAAGGGTGATTTTTGCGCCTTCTATACGGGTTTTAACGGTGCCCGATGATACTTGGATCAAACCTTTAATATTTTGCTTTTTTAATAGCGGCTCTGAAAAGTTAATTTCTATGGTTTGATCACTGCCCTGTAATGCAACAATAGAAGAGACAACAAATTGGCCAATAGCCGGAATTTTGAAGCTGCGTTCGCCCGTAGTATTAACACCAATGTCTGCGCCATTCCAATTTACATTTAATGTGGAGGCGCTCTTGCTGCGCTGAATATTTTCTATAGTGAAGCGGTGTTGTTTTTTGGCTTCGCTTTCTTTTTTGGTTTCGCTTTGTTTGTCCCAGCGAATGGTTAATGGCTGCTCGAGTACTTTGGCGGTGATGAGGTTTTCAATATCACTTAGCTGGGTGATATCGGCGGTATTTAATTCGCCCTGTAATTTCATACTGCCATTATCGTTGACTTCTAAGCCGTTCATTTTCACTTCAAAGGCTTGTTGGATGATGTTGAAGTTAAAAACAAAGTCTTCGCTATCAGCTTGGGTTAAGGCAACGGCTTTTGCTGATAATGTAGCGCTGTAAGCTTGCCCAGAGGGTAATGGCTGATCGGGGGTAAAACGGTAATGTCGCTTGCTGATTAATGTTGCTTTGCCATTAATGGAGGGTTCAAAGCTGAGCAGCTGATTGGCGAGTTCTGGGCTCTGTGCCAATGTCTCGCTTTTGGGTAGGTCTTGGTTAAAGTGTAAATCGATGCTGCCAAAACGTGAGAGCTGACCTGTAGTATGCGAGCGTAAGATTTGTAACCAAGGATTGTTTTCTTGGGAGATAACCGTGGCATCTTTTGCTGGCTTGGAGGTGCTAGAGTTACTTTGATTAGAGGCATCACTGCAGCCAGTGAGTTGCAATGCGGTTGCTTGCAATAAGAAGACACTGGCGAACAAATAAAATGAGCGCTTTAGCATAAGGCGAGTCCTTGCCAACTTTAATAATAGAGAGATTAAATTTCGCAAGAATGTAGCATTTCTGACGTTAAATAACGATGCTTTCTATCAGAAAACCTTATCTTTGTTAAATTATACGCAAGGACACTGCATCAACCTTAGTTTTTACTGAGGCTTTTCTTTAACAGGTGGTCAAATATAAACGGCCCAAACGGTAGGAATGATCCCATTACACCGGCGGGCATCGCCCAGATTGGCATTTTTATTTTGTTGGCTGCGCCCATAAGAATGACGATGTAAGCAATGAATAATACGCCGTGTGCCATGCCGATGTATTTCACGCCTTCTGGTATGCCCATCATGTATTTTAGTGGCATAGCAATGCATAGCAGTAATAAAAAGGACGTGCCTTCTAGATAGCCTACGGTGGTGAGTGTTTTTAGGGTTGAGCTGGCTGGCTGATCTTGGGCTGGCTGATGTTCGTTCATGCGGTGTCCTATTTTCTTTTCAGTTTTCTGTGTTCTATTTCTGCGTTCTGTTCGCTTTCCGTTATGTTACCTCATGTGGCGGTTTTTTGATTGGTTAGGCTGTGTTTTTAATTTAAAGATTTGTAATGAAATGCAGCCGTTGGGATCACTCCCTTCGGCTGCTTTCATCGGTAACTAATTGTCTGCTAGCTGGGCAGGTTACTGCACGTAACGTAGGTTTTGGCTGAAGTCTTGTTTTTCAGCTTGGCCCATGTGAATGGTGAAGGTTTCGTTATCACCAATGCTG
>OJHO01000751.1_pt1 | contig 12776 bp, 12 predicted proteins | sample 1595311 | NCBI WGS metagenome assembly OJHO01 (sample SAMN05416879, study PRJEB24817) | seawater metagenome | isolation source: Sea water | place: Canada:Atlantic | collected 2013-11 | reverse complement strand
GTCATTTTTACACCACCACCAAGAACAAGCGTCTCCATCCTGAAAAGATGGAAACGAAGAAGTATGATCCGGTCGTGCGTAAGCATGTGGCCTATAAGGAAGCGAAGATCAAGTAATGATCTTTTAGCTTGCCTGCCTGGCAGCGGACATAAAAAAACCCGGGATTTCCCGGGTTTTTTTATGTCTGGAGAAAAGTGCTGCTCACGTATATGGTTTTGCATATCAACTCTGCGCGGGAAAAGCCCGTCTGTCGTCTTTCCGGCCCGAACAGAGGTTTGACCTACGTCACAAAACGGCGCCGGTGCTAGTTTTACAGGAACGGGATGTTTCGCAACAAAAGACTACATGCTCAGAGTTGTGAAGCGCATCACGGTTGCATAGGATTAAACCAGAAGTTCATATTTACGCATATGTGACAGTTGTTAATAGATTTAGTACAACCCCCTACAAAGAGCGTGCACGGAGAGCACTATGAGTACTTTGACTATGATTGCCCAATTTGTCTTTGCCCGTCTTTACACCCAGTTGCCGGGTCGCGCGCGTAAGCAGCGTGGTGCTAGTGCCTTGGAGTACATTGTTCTTGCTGCGGCGTTGATCATCATTATTGGCGTGATGGCGACTAACGGCACGGTTAGTACGGCGCTGGAGACGGCGTTCACGAACTTGTTTACTGATGCATCCGATACGACCCCCTAGCGATTAGGGAGCGGTAGCCATGCGCATCCAGCAAAAACAAATAGGGGCAGTGGCATTGGAGTTTCTGATGTTGTTCCCCTTCGTTATTGCCATGCTGTATGGCTCTGCCGTTTACGGCCTGACATTCTTTGCCCAGTACCGGATGCAGGATGCGGTGGACAATGCGGTATCTACCGCACTGTATATCGACCGGTCGGCGTTGCAGGGGGCTGCTCTGGGCTCCTCTGTAACGCAGCGTGCTAATACGGCGCTGGCGGGGCTGGTGGCGCAGTTGCCGCCCAGCCTCAGGAATTTAGATGCCGACGGTGCCTGCAATCTGGAAACAGTGGGGGGGATAGAAATGCTCCGCTGTCGCCTGGTGTACCCGAATTATCAGACCAATCCGGTGGTCCCGGCGTTGAGCTTCGGTATGTTGGGGGAGTTCCCCCCCCTGCCGGACCGGCTGGATGCGGAGGCACGGGCAGCATTCTGATGCGGCGTGCCTGCAATTAGAACCAGAAACACACAGGGATGTTCCGGAGAGAACATGGGATCAAGACTGCTGTATATGTTGCCGGCGCTGGCAGTGGCGCTGGTGGCGTTGATCTTGGCTTTGGTGGGATTAAGTCGCGATCCGACACCGGCATTGGTGGTGAAGGATGAGGGGGCAGACACAGTATCGTCCGCTCAGGATGCGCCCAGTTACCGTTATTGGGTGGTAACACAAAGCCTGAATGTTGGGGATACACTCGATGAAGAGTCCCTGGCGGTGGTGTCATCGCCAGCGCCAATTGCCAATGTGCTGACCGCCGATGAAACGGTGGTGGGCAAGGAGCTTCGCCAGTTTGCCCGTCCGGGTGAACTGCTTTCCCGAAATCATCTTGAGCCTGGCGGTACTTTGCCCGGGGCGTTGCCCTCCGGTTTCCGTGCCGTTGGGGTGGCCGTGGACGATGTGGTTATGGCTGGGGGCTTGTTGCAGCCCGGTGATCTGGTGGATGTGGTGGTGGCATTTCGCAAGGTCGAGCGGGATAACCCGGCGGCATTGGTACTGCTGCGCAGCATTCAGGTGCTGGCGGTAAAAGGTGCCATGGCAGCGGCCAGTAGCGAGCAGGACCGTGAGGCCCAGCGCCGTAACAACACTGTGGTGCTGGCGGTGCCTAAGGATAAAGTGCCGCCGCTGCTCTTGGCGGCGGAAGAAGGGTCGGTGCGCTTGGCGGTGGTTGCCAGCGACGATAAGGACACCGGTAGCGGCGGCACCAACAAAGATAATGTGGCCAGCACCCGTGAGAGCAAAGGCAAGCCTGTCTATTACAAGGATTTGTTTCCGGCCACTCGGGCGCCTGCGCCGAAGGCCAAGTCGCCGGGGCAGCGAGTCGAAGTCTATGAAGGATCTGACTCAAGGAGCACATATGTGCGTTAAGGGTGGGTTGAAAGGAGTGGGATGGATGAGCCGTTTGGCTGCGCTGCTGTTTCTGGTGGCAACGACGGCTGTGCAGGCCGAGGATCTGACCGATTCCATGCGCCTGGCGCCGGGAGACCAGAAGGTGCTCACGTTCCCTTCAGCGGTGTCGAAAGTGGCCACCTCCGATCCGGGGGTCGCTGCGCTAACGGTGACGGGCAGTAGCGAACTGTTGCTCACGGCAAAGGCTGAAGGGTCGGCTGTGTTGTCAGTATGGTTGCGAAATAGCAGCAAACCCTTACGCAGCACTGTGGTGGTGGCGACGACATTGGGGGACGCTCTGCCGTTCGGTACTCAGGTGCAAACCGATATTCGGGTGCTGGAAGTCAGCCGTTCTGAGCTGAACCAGCTGGGCATGAGTTACAGTAATGTGTTTAACGGTGGCCAGTCTGCGGTGGGTATTGCGTCGCCAGGCTCCGGGTTCCAGGTGCCGGGTGCGGTGCCCACACCTCTGGGCACGGAAGGCTTCAACCTGTTCGGTTTCGGTCCCAATTCGGTGCTGGCGATCAATGCGCTGGAGGCTGGTGGATTTGCGTATACCTTGGCAGAGCCGTCATTGACCAGCTTGTCCGGGCAGAGTGCCAGCTTCCTGTCCGGTGGGGAATTCCCCGTCCCGACCCGTAGTACCACCGATGGCGTGCAGATTGAATTCAAGGAATTCGGCATCGGCCTGAGCCTGACGCCTACGGTGATCGACAAGAGCCAGATTATTCTCAAGGTAGCCCCGGAAGTCTCCGAGCTGGATTTCTCCGCCGGGGTGGAAACCGGGGGCGTGGCAGTGCCGGGCCTGCGTGTGCGCCGGGCAGAAACCACCGTGTCTTTGGCGCCGGGAGAAACCTTCATTATCAGTGGTCTGGTGAGTCGCAATACGATTAACAGCAGTAATCGTTTGCCGGGTATCGGCAACATCCCGTTACTTGGCGCCTTTTTCCGGTCTACACGGATCCAGAAGGATGATAAGGAACTGGTGATGGTGGTGACGCCGCACCTGGTCACTCCTCAGGAAGCGACCAGTCCACCGGTGACGTTGCCTGGCGCGGGCTATCATTCCAGCAGCATGGGCTGGCTGGACATGGCCACCGAAAGTCGTCGCGGCTCCCAACCCATCCGTCATGGACTGAGCTGGTGATGTTATGAGTGACCACGATATTGTTCTTTCGGTTGTTGATGACGATGGCATCGAGGCTTGGCTGGAGCGGGTAGTAGAAGAACCGTTTCGTCTGGAGCAGGTAAGCCGTTCTGACCTGACCCGGGTGCTGCGTCTGCTTGAGGCGACCACTGCCCATGTGGTGATGGTGGAAATTTCTGAGGCGGATATGGACCAGTCGCTGGCCATTATCACCGCGCTGACCAGCGCGCGCCCTTGGGTAACGGTGATCACCGTGTGCGCCCGTGCCAACCAGGAATTGCTGTTGCAGGCGATGCGTGCCGGTGCCAGGGATTGCTTTGTTGCCGGTACCGATGCCGGTGATGTGCGTGAACGTTTGCGCCGCCACCAGTTGTTGCGGGTGGGCCATTACGGTGACGAAGTGCGTTCCGGCACCAACAATCTCACTTTGGTGGCGTCGGCAAGCGCTACGGTGGATACCCGCTTCCTGACACAGAATGTGGCGCTGGAACTGAACCGGCTGTTCCCCGAGGAACGCTGCCTGGCCATTGATACTCAGCCGGGCGAGAGGGGGATCTTCTATCTGGATGTGCACAACGAGTACAACCTGGAAAATCTGCTCGCCAGCCCTGAAACCTTGGATGAGACCCTGATCGGCACGGCGCTGGAAGAGTATCGGCCAGGGCTGCGGCTGCTCGCTGGCGGCGTGGACAGCGGCAATTTGCAAGGGGATCGCAGTGCCGACCTGTTTATTGCCCTGAATCACCTGATGCAGATGTTCGACCGCATCGTCATTAATGTGGGGACGCTGGAAAGCCGCCACTGGGTACGTGCTCTGGGTATCCATGCCCGTCACTTGCTGGTGGCCATGCATCCGTTGGTGGATCAGGCCCATGCAGTGCGCAATCTGGGAAACGATTGGCGCTCTCACTTGGGCCGCGATAGTCAGGTGAGTCTGATTGTCGATGGCGTGGACAGCCAGGTTCCGCCGGGCCTTGAAGAGCTGGCTGAAACCGCCGGGGTACCCTTGCTCGGCGGCTTGCCGATGGATTGGCGGTATCGGCTTTTGGCCATGAACAGCGGGTTGCCGATTCATGAACAGTCACCTCGGTGCCGCTACAGTCGCAATTTGCAGGCGCTGGTCGGCAAGCTGGAAATGCAGCAGGAGGATGTGAGCAGCCCGGGTTGGTGGCAGCGCTTGCGCAGTAATGCGTAAAAAGTCTGCGTGATGGGAATGGCGCAAGCCTGAAAACAGTTAACGCAATGGATAGCAGGAGCAGTTGTGGCCGGACGGATCGATGCGGAATACCAACAGCTCAAAGATCGCACCCACCGGTGGGTCGTGGAGCGTCTGGACGAAGAGGGTATCGAAGTCGGCAATGCCGGCCGCGACCAGCTGTCTGATTTTGTCCGTACCACTGTGGGCCAATACATCGCCCTGAACCGGGTGCCACTTTCCACCCAGGATCTCAATCAGCTTGCCCGCGATGCGCTGGATGAAGTCACCGGCTTTGGCCCGTTGGAACCGTTGCTGGCGGATGAGCGGATCAATGACATTCTGGTGAACGGTCCCGACAGTGTTTTTATTGAAGTGTCAGGGGTGCTGCAGAAGGCGTCGGTGCGCTTTATCGACGATGATCATGTGGTGCGGGTGATCCGGCGCATGCTGGCCCCATTGGGGCGCCGGCTGGATGAATCCAGCCCCATGGTGGATGCCCGCCTGCCGGACGGTTCACGGGTGAATGCCATTATCCCGCCACTGGCGCTGGACGGCCCCAGCATCAGTATCCGTAAATTTACCCGTAATCACCTGAGCGCTCAGGAGTTGATCGAGTCTGGCTCGCTCACCGAGGCGTGCCTAGACATCATGGTTAAGGCGGTGGAATCGCGCCGCAATATTATTGTCAGCGGCGGTACTGGTACCGGTAAAACCACCATGCTGAATCTGATCAGCCAGTACATTCCCCGCGCCGAACGCATTCTCACCATTGAAGACTCTGCCGAACTGGTCCTCAATCATCCCCATGTGGTGCGCTTGGAAACCCGCCCGGCAAACACCGAGGGCAAGGGCCGGATCAGCGCTCGGGAATTGGTTATCAACGCTCTGCGGATGCGTCCGGATCGGGTGATTCTCGGCGAGGTGCGTTCCAATGAAGTCATCGAGCTGCTGCAGGCCATGAACACCGGCCATGAAGGCTCCATGAGTACCATTCATGCTAACAGTTCGCGCGATGCCTTGGTGCGGATTGAAACCCTGCTGGCAGTGAGTGGCTATGACGCCAGTGAAACGGCCATTGGTCGGTTGATCGGTTCGGCACTGGATATCATTATCCAGCTGGAGCGCACGGCGGATGGGCGTCGGCGGGTCAGCGAAGTGGTGGCGTTGACTCCCACCAGCGATGACCTTTACCACATGGATTACTTGTACCGGAGTAATGATGAGCGCGATTGAGCTGCTCGGCATGGCACAGGTGCTCGGCATTATTGCCGTGCTGACGGTGCTGTTGCAGCTGGCCTGGTTCCGTTATCGGCAGCGTAGTCTGGTCAGTGATCGAGTGCGTCAGCGCTTGCAGCAGCGGACCGAACTGGGCCAGGAACTAAGCCAGACGCGGGTGGTGAGCGGCCCATTGGAGCGCCTTTTGCTACGGGCCGATATTCGTCTGTCGCGCACGCAATTGACGCTGATGGGCGTTATTATTTTTATCATGTTGGCGCTGGTGTTCGCCTCATCCGGGCTTATCGCTACGGCAGTGGTCGTGCTGTTTATTGTTGCCAGCCTGTGGTTGTACTGGCGTTTTCGTTTTCAGCAGCAGCGCCGCGCCATCTTCGAGTCCCTGCCTGGGATTATGGATTCCACCCTGCGCTATATGGGTGCGGGCCGTTCACTGGAGGCGTCGTTGCTGGAGTCGTTCCAAGACGCACCACCGGTGTTTCTTCCGCTTACCTTTCGGCTGCGCAGCGCAGTGGAATCCGGGCGCGATTACACTGGCCTGTTCGATGATTTTGCGCGGCTCTATCAGGTTCCATCGCTGGTGCTGGTGTCTATTGCCCTGCGCACTTCTGCTCGTTTTGGTTCTTCCATTCGGCCGGTCTTGCAGCAGGTCTCCAATTCCCTGCGTTCGCAGCAGGAGTTGCGCCGGGAGTTCCTGGCGTCCACCGCAGAAACGCGTTTTACCGCGGGTGCCTTTACGTTACTGCCATTGGGTATGGCGGTGTATATGATGCTGATTAATGAAAAATATGCCGACGTGCTTTTACGGACGGACACTGGGCATACGATGCTGATTATCGCCGGTGTGCTGCAGGGCATTGGTGTGGTGATCATTTGGCGCATGGTGCAGGGGGTGGGGCGTGAATGACCTGTTCTTGGTGCTGTCCGTCGTATTGGTGCTGGTCGCCCTGTGGTTGCTGGTTTTCAAGGCGCGGGAATGGGAAAGGCGGGCGAGGGTATATACCCGGTTACACGACACCGCGGGAGCCCGTGTGGAGAGAGAGGGTAACGGTTTCTGGTTGTGGCGCTTGTCCGGGGCGCTAACGGAGTCGTCCCTGGCTGCTAGCGATTACGAAGACATTCGCCTGGCGCTGAAAGGCATGGGCAAAACCCGGGAGCAGTCCCAAGTTATTTATTTGTTGTCGTGCTGGTTGTTACCAGTGTTTGTGGCAGCCATAGGGTTTCTGTTTTTTGGCGCGCTGGGTGGGGTGCTAACCTCTGTGGCAGGATTTATTGTGCCGCGCAGAATGATTCGCGGCATGGGTGCCCAGGCGGAAATGCGTCAAAATCTGGAAGCAGTGGAGCTGTGTCACATGACACGGATGCTGATGGAGGCAGGGCTGTCTCTGGAGCGAGTTCTGCGCATTATCGGCGTGCAGGGGCGGCCGTTGCTACCGATCCTTGTTGCGCGTATTGACCGTTTCAATCGATTAATGAAATCGGGTGCGGAGCGTACTCAGGCGCTGGATGAACTGGGCGAAAATAAACGTATTCCCGTGTTGCGCAGTTACGTGGTGTTAATGAAACAGAGTAGCCAGCTTGGGGCCGGAGTGTCGCACAGTCTGGACCAGATAATAGAAGAAGCGCAGAACGTGGAGCGAAACCGTATTCGGGAAGAAACGAACCGGATCGGGGCAAAAATGACGGTGATCATGATGGCGTTCATGCTGCCGGCGTTATTTATTCTGATTGGTGGCCCGGCGGTGATATCCATTGCCGAAGCGTTAACACGATGAAAGGGAGCAGGGACATGCGTGGCAGTAATTGGGGAGGTCTGTGTGCTGGAGCGTTGTTGACAGTGCTGGCGGGCTGCGCCCATCAGAGCGCGCCTGCGCAGGCGCGCGGTACCGTGGATGTGACTGGTATCGTTTGCAAGGAGGCGCTGCAGCCAGAGCAGAGGGTGGACCTGGAAATGGTCGATACACTGATGGCGAAAGGGCGCAACTATGCAGCGCTGGCGCAGCTGGAAAATGATCCGATGAATGCCATCGATCACTGGTTACGTTACGGTCAATTATTGGCGGCGTCCGGTAAATTGGAAGAATCGGAAGAGGTGTACCGAGCCATGGTAAACCGTTGTGGCGATGGTCGCAGCGAGCATGGCCTGGGTATGGTGTTGCTGAAACGTCACGAAGTGATGTCGGCGATCTCGCATCTGGAAAAAGCCAGGGATATGTCACCGGCGACATCACAGGTCCGTAACGATTACGGTTATGCGCTGTTGCTGGTCGGTCGCTACAAGGATGCGGCGTTTGAATTGCGCACTGCGCTGGAGTTGGCCAATGGGCAGGGTCCGGTTCGTCAGAATTTGGCGGTGGCTTATCTGATGGATAATAACGAAAAAGGCATTCAGGAATTACAATCTCAATACGGTTTTTCTGCGGATGAAATGACTTATGCGGATAAACTCAGTCAACAGTTCGGGAGGGTTGCACCATGAAAAAATGGCTTTTCATCCTTTTGCTGCCAGGGCTGACCGTGGCAGCTGAGCCCGAGCAGAACTATAGCTTTGGCGTATCCGATCAGGTGGTGAGTAACGTGCCGGAAACGGTGACAGACTGGCTCCTGAACCAGCAGAGAGATTCCCGGCCTGCTGAAAAAAGTGAAATTTCGGCTCCTATCTATGTGGATACTCAGCGCCGCCTGGCGGATTCCTTCCGCACGGCCATACCGGACACCTTCGGTGAACAGACCCGCGACGAGTAATCGCCGGCGCCAGCAGGGCGCCCTGACGGTGATTACGCCGCTGCTGTTGCTGATCATCGTCATCCTGTCGGTGATGGCGCTGGATGGTGCACGTCTGTATATGCTGCGTGGCGAAATGCAGGCACAGGTCAATGTGGCGGCTCAGGCGGCGGCGGCCGAAGCGCAGAGTTGCGGTGGGCAGTTCATCAGTACTCCGGTGATTCAGGCTCGAGCTCTTGCTGCTGCTCAGTCTCAGGGTTTTAGTGGAGAAGATGGCTCGTTGCAGGTTCAGGTCGGCTTGATTGAAGATGCGGACGACAGCGATGTTCTTTCGTTTCGGCCGGTGAACTTCGTGGAGGAAAGTAATGCCGTGCTGGTTACCTATACCCGTAGTGAGCCCATTTCTCTGCTATTGCCTGAGTCCACCTTTGGTACGTTGGAGATGTCGGTGAATGCGGCTGCCCGCCGCGAGGTGATTGCGACCCTAAGCGCTGGTGGAAGTACTGCCACAGTCGGGTCAGGCATTCTGGGAGGCTTGTTAGGCGCGGTGTTGGGTGATCCGGGGTTTGTGCTGGACCCAACGAGCCTGGATAGCCTTCGCAATACCACGGTGGAAGTGGGGGACTTGCTCACGGAACTGGGCGTATCAACTGTGGCTGATGCCCTTGATCTGGATGGTGGCCGCCTTGCCGGGGCGCTAAGTAATGTCGCCGGTTCAGCCAGCCCGCTCGGTAATACCCTGGATAATTTGCTCGCGGCCAACGGCATTGACACGGTCAAGGTGTCGGATGTGCTGGAAGTGGTGGAGGGCACGCAGGTGCCTACGGACAGTGAATTTCCTCTCTACGATATGGTGATCAGCCTGGTGCTGAATGTGGCGGAGACGCAGCAAAGCGATTCGGGGGGATTTCTTGGCATTCCGTTGGATCTGGATATCAACCTTGCCCCTCTGGCGAGTATAGAGACAGAGCTGGAGCTGCACGTTGGCGAAGCACCTAAAATCGTAGTAGGGCCGGCTCGGCAAGATGCGGATGGCGAATGGCGCACACGCTTTTACGCCCCAGATATCAGTTTGCTGGTGACGGCCACCGTGGATGTTTTATCTGCAGGGCCTGTTGGGGTAGCCAATATTTCTTTGCCCTTGGCGGTGAATGCCGGGGGTGCCCATGGAGATTTTATATCCGCGGATTGTGCGTTGGGATCAAGCAATGAGGTGGAAATCGGCGTCAGACTGGAGCGTAGTGTGGCACTGCTTGCCTCTGGCTCCATAGATCCGGGAACGGGGGTAATTAACAGGCAGCCCGTGACGGTTCGGTTGCTCAATATTATCCCTATTCTACTTCCGTCGCTGGATGTGGATGTGTCGATTGAAGGCGAGGTTCCAGGGGTAACTTCCCAGGTGGTCGTGACCCCGGATTATCCACTTTATTGTGATGCGGTCACTGGTTGCGAGCAGCATACCTATGAAGATCTGGGGGGAGGGGTAGCTGGACTCGACCTGGATATCAATGTCGAAAAGGCAGCGCTAGGAGGGCTGGATCTCGGCGGATTACTAAATCCTATCCTGAACTTTTTGAACCTTCTGCTGGGTGATGTGGTGGAAGCGGTGGCTGCACAACTTATCAATCCGCTGCTGCAAACCCTGGGTATTGGTTTGGGTGGCGCTTCGGTAACAGTAACCAATGCCTCCCAGGGCAATAGTCAATTGATCGAAAACATTCCAGTTGCTGATTCGGATCAGTAGGCCGGCGATGCCGCTACGCTTTCTGCGGTTGCGGTGAGTAAGTCGTAGGCTTGTCTGCGTGTGAGGAGTGAGGAGTGAGGCAAGGAGTGTAATCGAAGAGGCACAATTCCGCTGTGATAGTTACGGCTGTTGTTGCCGCTGGCGAAGCGGAGATGAGCTGGCGCTCATTTCCGCCCTACGGTAATCGTTACGCTGTGGCGGTTTGGGTGCGGTAGGAGGCAAGTCTTTCCGCGAATTCCTGCAAGGCCGCAATGCCGGATTCGCGTGCGTCGTGATACCACTGCTCTAACGCTTCCACCATTTCTGTAGAGTTACGACTGGTTTGTGTCCAGATGTCTTGCAGGCGTAGACGAAACTGGTAAATGGCTTCCAAGGTTTCGTTGCTCTCAGTGAGTCGCTGCAAATGTTTTTCCTGGCCGGGCTTGATCAGGGTGAGATCCCGGTGCAGCAGTGCCTTGGCGCGGCCATACAGGTCGCGGGTGGCATCACAGGCGCGGGCCTGTTCCTGCTTGAAGACCGGGGCAATTACTGTCTTACGGTAATGGCGCATGACCTGGAAACGGTGTTGCATGACGCCGCGCAGTGCCTCCAGATCGATGCCGTGGGCGCTTTTTTCCAGTGCCGGTTTGGGGGCCACTTTTTTGACCTTGGCCAGTCCCAGCATTTCAAACAAGCGAATCCAGGCCCAGCCGGCATCGAACTCGAAACGGCGTACAGACAGTTTTGCAGAGTTCGGGTAGGTGTGGTGATTGTTGTGCAGCTCTTCGCCGCCGATCAGGATGCCCCAGGGGGAAATATTGCGCGACGCATCGGCGCACTCGAAATTCCGGTAGCCCCAATGATGGCCCAGGCCGTTAATGATGCCGGCGGCGAACAGCGGAATCCAGATCATCTGCACGGCCCACACGGTAATGCCGGCGGCGCCGAATAGCAGCAGGTCGATGGCGCCCATTAGAGCAACACCGCCCATGGGGAAGCGGCTGTACACGTTGCGTTCTACCCAGTCATCCGGGCAGCCGCCACCGTACTTCTTCAGGGTTTCTGCGTTTTCCGCTTCTTCGCGATACAGCTCCGCCCCTTCGCGCAGCACCTTGCCGATGCCTTTGACGACCGGGCTGTGCGGATCGTCTTCGGTCTCGCACTTGGCGTGGTGTTTGCGGTGGATGGCGGTCCACTCCTTGGTGTTCTGGCCGGAGCTGAGCCACAGCCAGAAACGGAAGAAATGCTTAAGCGCCGGGTGCATGTCCAGCGCCCGGTGCGCGGAATAGCGATGCAGGTACACGGTGACGCTGACGATGGTCACGTGGGTCATGGCCAGGGTGATTAGCACCAGGGCACCGAGACTCGGAGCCAGCAGGCCCTCACTCAGATAATTCAGCATAGATGTCGCACAGTAAAAAGACGGAGCCGCTATTGTGCCCTACCTGGGATGACGGACATAAGACACTAAATGGGTCAAATTCGGACTTTACGGCCAATCAGGGTCCCAAAGGTGCTTGCTGGCTGACGAATGGGCACTGTTGCTATGTGTTCCGTTGTAACAACAGGTGCCCTTGGGAATCGACAGTGGCATGCCAGCCTGCGGCGAGCCAAGTGGTGCCCACGGCCTCGTAGATCAGGGCGGGACCGGTGATGCGCTGGCCGGCGCCCAGTGATTCACGGTTATATACGGCCGCCGGTGTGTTCATGCCGGGTAGCGTGATGTGGCGTTCTGCTGGCGCTACCTGGGTATGACGGCCCGGCTGAGCAGGCGGGTTGCTCTGGGCCTGGCTCTGGACACGCAGGTTGACCTGCTCAACGGGGAGCCCCAGTCGGTGGCCAAAGCGCTGCTGGTGGGCGCTGTGGAAGCGGTTTTCCCGGTCCGCTAGCCTGGGCTCCCATTCAATCTGCAGGACGGAGGACTGCCCCCGGTAGCACATGTCCACAAACACCTGATGATGGATTCTATCTGTGTGGATGCCTTCGGCCTCTAGCTCTGCCTGGCCTTGTTGTTGCAGCGTTGCAATGTGATCGTGCAGCCTGGCTTCGTCGGCCCGCGCTGGCAGTGCCTGCAGCATTTCCCGTTTACGAGGGGCATACACCAGCCCTTCGGCAGATAGAACGCCTGCGCGCTGGGGTACGATGGCCCGTGCCATGCCCAGGTTCTCGGCCAGAGCACAGACATGTAGCCCACCGGCGCCACCGAAGCTCATCAGCACAAAGTCGTTGGGGTCCAAGCCTTTCTGGATGGAAATCACCCGCAGGGCCTGGGTTATGTGTTCGTTGGCCAGCGCCAGCACCCCCTCGGCGGCTTGCTGGCGAGTCAGGCCCAGGGCCTGGGCAAGTCTGTCCATGGCCTGTTCCGCGGCGGGCACATCCAGCGCCAGTGAGCCGCCGAGGGCAAAATCCGGCTGCAACCGCCCCAATACCACATTGGCATCGGTGACCGTGACCTGTTGCCCGCCTTTCCCGTAGCAGGCGGGGCCGGGGTCGGCGCCAGCGGATTGCGGGCCCACGTGGAGCAGGCCGGCGTCATCCACATAGGCCAGCGAGCCGCCGCCAGCGCCGATGGTGTGCATGTCCACCATGGGAACGGCCACCGGATAGGGGCCAATGTGGCCCTGCTGGGTCAGGC
>OJHO01000750.1_pt1 | contig 12796 bp, 15 predicted proteins | sample 1595311 | NCBI WGS metagenome assembly OJHO01 (sample SAMN05416879, study PRJEB24817) | seawater metagenome | isolation source: Sea water | place: Canada:Atlantic | collected 2013-11 | reverse complement strand
GTTAACACAAGCCTTTAACTTTTTTCCAAGCAAGATGGGCGCAGATATCATAATGGTGACCCGCTTGCTTCGCGTATGAAAATACAGTCTTAAGTGTTGAATAGCGAACATCGGCTAAGCGAGCTAATAACCACGCTTGCTCGGTAGGCTCGACCCAATCCCAAACAAAAAATGCCAGAGTCAGCAGGCCTTCATCTAAGCCACGCTCATTAGGAGCCAGCTTAATAATGTGTTTGATGCGCTGCTGAATAGCCACTTTATCGCGCAATAGCACCTCAATATCCAAGGCGCCTAGATGATAATACGGCCACGTAGGGCGAAGATTGATCGCCTGCAGCCAGTACTCGCGGCTTTTTAATTGCGCCTGCCAAGACGTCATCATCTCTTGCTTAACAGCTTGCTCAGTCTCTTGTTCAGCTTCTGCCAGCTCAACCGCCAGCTGACGATAACGGGTTGCTTGCGCCTCGGCGACATCAGGATTATTACTACTCAGTGAATCCGCAGCATCCAAATAGCCCAGCGACAAAAGCGCCGATACCAGCGACGTATGAAACAATAGCAAGGTCGCCAACGCCAGAAAGACGATGACGACCTTACGCAAATGAACCGTATTAAACACGGTCTTCATGGTACTCATACGAATCATAATAACCGCTATTAGCCGTGTTATAACGATACTCTTTCTCGGTATCCAGCTGGTTTAAGACCACGCCCAAGATACGCGCATTCGATTGATCTAAGCGAGCAAGGCCCGTTTTAATCAACTTATCTTTAGTCGAATCCGCTTTAATAACATAAACCAAACCATCGGTTAAGGTCGACAAATACAGCGCATCACTGACCGCGCCAATTGGCGGAGAATCAATAATGATACGGTCATAACGACTGCGCAATGTCGTCAAAATTGTCTCAAAGTTCTTCGACGCCAATAACTCAAGCGGATTCGGAGGAATCACGCCCGAAGGCATAACATCAATATTCAAATCTTCAATGTGGTGAATACTCTCATTCAGCGTTTCAGGATACGCCACCGCGTTCGACAGTCCCTTAAAACCAGCAGGCAAGCGTAACTGCTTGGCTACTGAAGGACGGCGCATATCCGCATCAATCAACAAGGTTCTTTCCATCTGGCCATAAGCCGATGCTAAGTTGACCGACGACGTTGTCTTACCTTCACCCGGAATAGACGAAGTAAATAACAAACACTTCGCAGGGTTCTCTAGCGATGCCAGTGTCAAACTGGTGCGTAAAGTACGAATAGACTCTTTAAAGGGATGATTATCGCCATGAACAAAGGCCCGTACTGGCGTATTATTGGTCTCGGTCTTGTGCTGATCTTTCTGAGCACCTTTTAAAGCAACCTTAGGCAATAAAGGAATAATCCCCAATACCGAAAAGCCTAACTTATGATCAATATCATCAGCATTCTTAATGGTAGAATCCAATGCATCTAGCAAAAAGGCCAAAGCAATACCAAACATCAAGCTCACCACTAATACCAAGGCAACAATCAGCTTCTTCTTAGGCTTAACCGGATGCTGAGGCACAACTGCAGAGTCGACGATACGCGCATTTGCCGTTTGCAAATCACCCGTTGCCGAGGTTTCACGAATACGCTTAAAGAAAGTCTCATACAAGGCACGATCGCCCTTCACCGCTCTTACCAACTCACCCAAAGCAAATTCGGTACGGTTAATATCACGCATTTTCTTTTTAGTAATTTCAAGCGACTTTAATAACGACGCCTCTTTTGCTTTCGCCGTTGCAAAACTGTTCTCGATGCCCGTCGCCAACTTCTTCATCTGCGATAAAACCGACTCTTTAACCGCATCCAAATCTGACTGCGCCGCAATCATTTTAGGGTGCTTAGCGCCGTAACGCTTAGACAGCTCAGCAACTTTCAATTCGGTATTCGACTGCGTCTCGGTTAAACGGCTAATTAACGGATCGGCCAAAATAAACTGCAAGCTGGTTAATGATTCATAATCCAGCTTTTCTAAACGCTTAATCTGATTGTAATTACTCTCAACTTCCAGGCGAATACTGCGCGCATCAACCAGCTTGCTGGTAATTTGCCCTAGCTCGTCAGCCACCAAGGTGCTCACACCTTGCACATCAACTAGATTATTGGCTTCACGAAAAGCCTGCAGTTTCTTCTCAGAGGCGCTTAAACTCTCTTTCAAACCACCCAAACGTTTGGTCAACCACTCAGAAGCCTGCTGGGTCAAACCCACTTTCGCTTCAAGCTGAGATTCAATATACGCATGCGACATTGCATTAGCGGCTTTCTGCGCCAATGCCGGTGATTCGCTCATAACCGAAATTTTAACCAACTGAGTTTTACGAACGGGCGAAACACTGACCGCGTCCCAAAACACATCGGTGGTTTTATTAATAATATCTTCTTGTGTCGGTGGCTCGGCATCACCCTCGCCCAAAATAAACGTCTTTAGAGAAAAGCCCTTCTTATTACTCGCATGGTACGGGTTAAATTCCGCATAATTGACCAGCTCTAGCTTCTCAACCACACGTTTAGCCATATCACGAGACTTTAAAATTTCGAACTGCGTTAATAAATATTCAGAATTGCCGCCGTTTAAGCCATAAACCTCTTCAATCGACACAATTTTTGATTCGCTGGCTTCAATCAACAAAGTTGAAGTGGCGCTGTATTTAGGGGTTAACGAAAAAACCACCAAGATCGCAATCAACGTCGTCACAATCGACAACGCAATAATTTTTTTCAGCTGGCGACGAACCACATTCCAATAATGCCCTAGGTCAATGACCTCAACCGCCGAATTGCCACTATTAGCCATGCCACTGTTAGTCATGCCGCTATTCTTCATGTCGCTATTAGTCATACTGCCTTTCATATCCATATTAAAAGAAGCTCTGGTCAATTGTAATTACATCACCGGGTTGAATAACATCAAACAGCTTAACCTGCTTTTTCTCATCATCTTCATGGCGCTGATGAGCACCATCACCACTATCGTGAACCACAAAGATTTTGCTTCTAGACGCACGCTCGGTAAAGCCACCAGAAATAGAAATCGCCTTATCAACCGTCAAACCAGGATGAAACGGATAGCCACCCGGCTTCTTCACTTCGCCAATCACGTAAAATGGGCGGTATTCTTTAATCGAAACCGTCACACTTGGATCTATTAAATACGGGCCTTTCAAACCTTCAACCAGCTTAACTTCAAGCTGCTTAGGGCTTAACCCCGAAACCGCCACATCACCCAATAACGGATAAGAAATCTGCCCAGACAAACCAATACGAACCTCAAGGCTTAAATCATCTTCGTCATAAACGCTGATATTAATTAAATCACCCGCGCCCAAGGTATAGCCTGCAAGGCCTTCGGCATAAGAAAAGGATGAAAGCGCCACAGACAAAACAAGCAGCAGGCGAGAAAAATAAGAACGAAGCATCAGGGTTACCTAATCAAAAAAGCGATACAGATTAAAAGCGGTATATTAACGGGCATCAAACAATAAAACAGCTAAAAAAAACGGCCAGCCTTGTAAAAGGACTGGCCGTTTCTATTCATCACACTATCTAGCGCTTAATTAAACATTAAAGCGCAAGTGATAAGCCAAGAATAATAACATCACTATTATATTCGTAGTCACTGATATTAGACGTCTTATCAGTACGGCTATAATCCAACGTTACATCCATCCAAGTCATTGGCGAATAAGTACCGTTAATACCATACGTTACCGAGTCATCTTCACGACCGGCTGCATCATCAACATACGCATCGCTATTAATAGACGCGCTAATACCCGCAGTATAATAAGTAGAGAATTCGTGATCCCAGCTAACAGAAGAATAGGTATTAGCAATGTAACTACCCGCATCGTTTGTTTCGTTGCTGCTCTGCGAAGAAGAAAGCACAACCGTAGAATACGTTAGTGGCTCCCAAGTAAGATCCGCTTCCCATGCAACACGCATGTTAGAAGAAATAGTTTTATCGTCGAAGAAACGCGTAGAACGACCAATTTTAAATTCACCGGTAGTCGCGCCAGAAATATCCCAACGCATACCCGCAAACATACGCTGCTCATAACCTTCACGAGCTTTTGCTTTAGCGGTATTTTCAGAATACGTAATATCGGTCTGCTTCGCTTCTAAAATAAACTCAGCATCTGGGCTAGCGGTTAACGACAAGATGGCGCCAAAGTTTACTTTATTATGATCGCGATCAAGGGTTAGATCTTTGTTATTGCTGTAACGCTTCTGGTAAGAATCAGCAAAAACTTCAATATTACCCGTTGCAGAATCTGCACCGTAAACATAGTTTACGCCGCCAGTAATTTCTTCATACTCATCAGGAACAACCGCAGGCGCAGCAGAACCTTCAACAGTACCCGCACCACGAGCATCGTGTGCATCGTTGTAGCCAACATTACCACTAACTTCTTGGCGTGCATTAATTTCATAGCTTACATCAGCATCGACTTTATGATCCAAATAATCATCATACTTATCTTCACCATAAAAACCCTGCTCAGCACTGTAGGTCGCGCTCGCTTTTGTTTTACCGAAGTCACCCTGAAAACTAAAAGAAGGCGCAAGACGAGTAATGATATCGTCAATTTCATCTTCTTTAGTGCTATAAATGTTTGAGTTGCTTTCTACGGTAAGGTCAACAGCAGGTAAAAAAGTAACACCACTGCCTAGTGCAATACCCGTTGGTTCAACGGCGTAAGAATTAACACTGATCAATGCCACAGCAAGTGGCGATAGCTTCCAAGCTTTCATTACAAGTCCTCTAGAACTTTTAAAACAAAACAAATAGGGAAAATAATTTGGCGTCATTGTAACAGCCAGTAAGGGTTTGTCACCCTATTAAACCAAAAAAATGGCGCAATAAACGAACATTTAAAACAGTTCTAACAATATTTAACGTTTAATTGTAACTCTAAGTAAAAAGCCGCAGATATAAACAACAAAACCAATGCCAATACCCGCCATACCATAGGCCAGGTCCCACCATTCAAACCGGCGTGTCGATACCAAAGCCTGATGCAGCTCATCTAATAACAAACCCGATATCAACAGCATACAGACCGCAAAAGCACGCCATAACACAGACGCTAACTTAATGCTGTCACTCGTATTCACCAGTGCAAATAAGGCCAAATAAGACAAGCCAATCGACAGCTTTAAATGCATTAATTTATCGCCACCAAAAAACGCCTCTAGCTGATAAATCGTCGGCAAAAACAGCTCAGCGCTTTTAAAAGCACTCAGTGCAATTAAAAGACAGCCATAAGCAACTAAAAGCACAGCCTTATATACTTGAATTGGCGATAGACTAATGAACATGACTCCCAAAGAACCCTTTAAATACCGTTAAAATCACAATTTTAACATCCATCAAGATTGACCAATTACGAATGTATTCAAGATCACAATCAATACGCCCTTCCATCTTATCGAGGGTATCGGTCTCGCCACGAAAGCCATTAATCTGAGCCCAGCCCGTAATGCCCGGCTTCACCTTATGGCGCAACATATAATAAGGAATCAGCTTGCGATACTCTTCGTTATGCGCAACCGCATGTGGACGAGGGCCAACAACCGACATACGCCCCTGCAAAACATTAATAAACTGAGGCAGCTCATCTAACGACGTTTTACGAATAAACGCCCCGACTTTTGTAATACGCGCATCACCCTTGGTAGCCTGCACCACTTTATCGCCATTATCCATGGTCGACATACTGCGGAACTTCCAAACAAAAATACGCTTACCATCCAAACCATAGCGCGCCTGTTTAAAAATAACCGGCCCAGAGGAGGTGAACTTAACCGCCGCCGCAATGAATAACATCGGCAAAGCAATCAGCATTAAAATCACACTCGAAAACGCAATATCAAAACAGCGCTTCAATACATCATTAAAACCAGAGATAGGCGTTTCATAAACGCTCAAGGTTTGCACACTACCGACCGAACCCATGCGTGCGTGCAATAAGTTGTAAGTAAAGAAATCAGGAATTAAATGCACACTCGCCGTAGTATCACCACAACGTTCTAAAATATCAGCAATGCGTTTTTGCGCTTTAAGAGGCAAGGCTATAAAGATTAAATCGAACTCACCCTTTTTTGTGCGCGCAATCAACTCACGAATAGAACCCATTAATACTTCATCAGGATGATCTTCATGCAGACGTTTGGTATCGCGATCATCAAAAAAACCTTCAAAGCGAATACCTAAATCAGGTTTACTCTGAATCTGACTGCGCATTTTCAACGCGCTCTCGTTCAGCCCAACAATCGCCGCTGTACGAGTATTATAACCCTTAGAACGCATCGATCTTAAAAACCAGCGCAACGCCATGCGCCAAGAAGCCAAGCCCACATACGAAGCGACTATCCAGCTACCTACAACAATACGCGAAAGGCTGTCACTGATTTTGGTAAAAAACACCACCACCAAAAAAATCACCGCCGCCAACGCCCAAGCACCCGCCACCGTCGTTAACATACGCATAGCAGTACTCGCACGCCAAGAGCGATAAACACCCAAAGACTCAGCACTTAAAATAAAAACGATACTCGCGATTAATCCAGCAGTGGTATAAAGCGAACCATAAGCCACGCCATAACATTGGGTAGAAAGATTTAAGAAGAAAAAGATGATCGATATATCAACAATACGATATACGAAGTTGAAGCCCCCCTGATGAGAGCGAATCATTCCTTGATTTTGCATAGTTATTCCTTTCTCGGTAGTCATTTACCAAGATTTAAAAGTATTAATAAAGTACTACGCGCCAGTTGTTTAAAGCAATCTCTAGGTATTACCTTGAACACACTTAGCTAGCAATAAATCATCGGCGCATTATGTCACACCTAATGTTTTTGTCCATATCAATAAGCCCTCATGTATACTGTGAACAAGTAGTCATAACAGACATTTGTAGATAAGTAGGAATTTTAGATGAACAATTCAACGATATTAGTCACAGGCGGCGCAGGCTACATCGGCTCACATACCTGCATAGAATTATTAAACGCAAACTACACCGTATTAGTCATCGACAACCTTGATAATTCAAGCGAAGAATCATTAAAGCGTGTTGAAAAAATAACCGGCAAGGCCGTCAGATTTATCAAAGGCGACGTACGCGACAAAGCCTTAATGGACCGCATCTTCAGCGAAAATACCATCGCCGCAACCATCCACTTCGCTGGCCTAAAAGCCGTTGGCGAATCATGTGCCATGCCACTTGAGTACTACGACAACAATGTAAACAGCACCCTAGTGCTGTGCCAAGCCATGGAAAAAGCCAACAGCAAAAATCTAGTATTCAGCTCAAGCGCAACCGTCTACGGTGACCCAGAAATACTGCCACTCACCGAAGACATGCCACTATCTGCCACCAACCCTTACGGCCGATCAAAGCTCATTATCGAAGAAATGCTAAGAGACTTGCCCGAGTCAGATAAACTTAAAAACTCAACCAACCCATGGTCAGTCGCCCTACTGCGCTACTTCAACCCAGTCGGCGCACACGCAAGTGGCACCATCGGTGAAGACCCAAGCGACATACCAAATAACCTAATGCCGTTTATTACCCAAACCGCCGTAGGCCGCCGCAAAGAACTGTCGATCTTCGGTAGCGACTACGACACAGTAGACGGTACCGGCGTTCGCGACTACATCCACGTAGTGGACTTAGCCCGCGGCCACTTAAAAGCCGTACAAAAATTGTTATCACAAGAAAGTATTAGTGGCGTACAAGCCTACAACCTAGGTACTGGCAACGGCATTAGCGTATTAGAAATGGTGAAAGCCTTCGCCGAAGTGAACAGCGTTGATGTGCCTTATAAATTAGTTGACCGACGCCCGGGAGATGTTGCTGCTTGTTATGCAGATGCTACCCGCGCTAAAGAAGAGTTGGATTGGGAAGCGGTGATGAGCCTAGAAGACATGGTAAAAGATAGCTGGAACTGGCAGAGCCAAAACCCTGAGGGTTATTGATACTCTAGAAGCGGCTCACCACAGAGTGCACGGAGGCGCTTCGCTACGCTGAGGTAAAGACTTAAATGAGGGACTCGTTAAAAGAAGGAAGAAGGAAGAAGGAAGAAGGAGTTTTGCGGTGAATAACGTTTGAATTCACCGCCTTGTCTTAATCGTATGTGTTATTAATTAGAACTCGCAATCGACATTTGGTAGGTTGAATCATCACCTTCGTAGTGCTTTACAACCAGATATAACGTACCAGTATAGCTGGCATCGTAAACCATAGACTCTTCACTGCCATCTTCATGAGAGATACGCAATACATTATAATCACTGTTATACAAGTAAATATCGACGTCTGAACCAGTGCCACCATCAAAATTCACTTCTACTCTCTGGCCTTTTTTAGTATCAAATTGATACACATCAATGACATCAGAAGTACTCACAGAGCCAGTAATGGCAGAACCAATACTAACAACCTGAGCCGTCGAAATGGTATCATTATCTTCGGTTGTTTCTATAACCGACTTGCCACTAATTGAAGTAAAGCCAGGAGAATTTTCTTCTGCATCCGTTCCACCACAACCAACTAAACTTAAAGCCAATGCAAGAATGATATATTTATTCATAATATTTCCATTTATATAAACAAAGGCCCACTCCTGAGCCCTTTAATAATTAAGGATGATAATTTAATGGTCACTCAAACACAAGAACCCTAGTACTAATCAAGCAAGGGTATTTCTATTCAAGCAAGAGGGTTTCAGAGAATGGTATAATCAGTCGTATACCCACCATCAACAAAAAAAGCACATTCAGAACGGTTAGCTTCTCGATGGCCGCCCAATGAATCGACATAAATTTGAGAGAAGTAAAATGTCATCAATAAATCGGGGTATGACAACAATTCAACTTCACACTTAGAAGCATAAACATCGACAGGGCAATACCCAGGCTTTTCTCCAAAGTAACGGTTTTTATCTACGGCAACGATGTAAAAGGGGCCGTTTAACTGAGATACTTCAAAACACATAATAGAGCTATCAAAATCAATAGCATGCCCACCCTCTACGGATACGCTATAGTCAGAGTAAGTGCCATTTACATGAATAATTTCAAGATAGAAAGTACCTGAATAAGCAGGCAGGTATCGATACAACCCATTATCGAGAAACTCTCTATAACCTTCTAATAACTGACCACTGGCGTCATAAACGGCAATACGAATGCCATCAGGGTTATAGGGTGATAGCTTAATATAAAATGACTCACCCTCTTCTGCTGTAAATGAATAAAAGTCGCTAAGATCATCTTCGCCAATAGTGCCGGATACATCAGCCCATAGCTCTATTGATTGGGCTTCGGAGATGGTGTCGTTACTCGCGAGAGTTTCAGCAGTTTGGATGCTACGAAAAGGAATGCTAGGCTTTGCCTTGTTTGATTTTTTATCGTCTGAAGCGCCACAAGCTGCAAGCCCCAAAACCATTATTATTAGAAGGTATTTTTTCATCACAAATCCTTTTGTTTTTTAGCCTCATCTTGTGGGTCTGATATGGATGGAATGGTAGGCTGCTTATTGATAAAAAACAAGAGAAGATATTTATTTACCACAGAGGGCACGGAGAAAAGCGGAGGCAATTAATAGATACGGAGAAATTCATATCTATTAATGGAAGTTAGTATTGCGATGCTAGTGTTGTAAATAATTTATCAACGACTTTTTACTGCCTGTTGTATAACCACTATCAAGCACATTAACCAGAAGTGTTACTAGCTTCTTATGTCGTTTGAGAGCTTGCTCTACAGCACTGCCAGCTTTTTCTTTAACTAATTTAATATAAATAGAAGCAACATAATCAGCATCTGATGAGTAGTGATTATCTAAACGATAAAAAACATCATAAACAACATCCATTTGAATGGGGTGCTCATCTAATATCGCTTTGGCTAATAATTCTTCTTCCATATTCATGGTTTTAAAATTCATATCACCCAATTAACAGGAGGTTTTCCTGCAATGGCGTGCCTTCCACCCTGCATTGAATCTGCACTAACTCCATCTTTCTTTAAATTAAACTGCTCGATGCGATCTGAAAGCTGATTCGCAGCATGCAGTGCATTTGATTTAATCCAGTTAGTAGAATCAATATAGGCATTAAAATGACTCTGTCCATCAAAGCTACGCATAAAATGATGACGTTGCCCTGAATTAGTCCAGTGACCAAGTTGGATAACATCAAAAATATCCCTAGCCGTAACACTATACTTTAATGACATGCTGCGAAGATTACCAATAACTGAATGCTCTTTATTCAAGCGCACCAATTCATCAACAGCTTGCTTCGTAATATTTTTGTGACCTGAAAGCTTGCTCATTATTTAATATCCTTATTTATTCTAAGTAGCAATGTTCTGTTTATTAACTAATTATTGTTTAATGAAGGTGTATATATCTTCATCAACCCAATTAAATCCACTAATTATGCATCCATGCGGGTAACCAATAAGGCAAGTTTGACCTTGGATCCGGTATACAATTTTGTTTTCATAAAAATCAACAACTAATCTTATATCATCCTCACCAAAGCCTAAGTCTTTCGTCAATGACAAGGTGCTGTTAGATTTCTTCGTTTTATAATTGGTGAAACATTTTGCAGGTGCTCTGCCGCATATATAATAATTATTATCTTCATCACACTTTGCGACAGCAAGAATCGACCTTTCAGTAGACGTTAATATCAAAGCATTACAGCTGTCTTTACCTACTACGGTATAATTATCATCAAAGGATAGCCACGCTTTGCTCTGTTCTTCTGAAATTCCAGAATCTGTAGTTTCTAATATTCCGCTACCCACTAAAGACTCAAATTCTGGAATATCCTCTAACTCAGTTCCTAACTCATCACCAGAAAAAGTATGCGCACACCCTGTGAGAGTAATAGCAATCATAAACACTTTTAAAACTTTCATATATTCAGACACTCTATTTAACAACCCGTATCTTATGATTTATACACATAGGTATGATGGTAATGCGCTGCTAGTACAGCACTGCCAGCTTTATCTTTAACTAATTCAATATAAATAGAAGCAACATCAACTGCTTGCTTCGTAATATTTTAATGTCATTTAAAAATGTAAATGTAAGTATATGAATCAACCCAGCCAAAGCCATCAATAATACAACCATGTGGATATGGGATTAAGCATGATTCAGACTGAATTTTATAAACTACTTTATCAGGGTAAAATTCAACGCGACGTCTTGTTTCATTGTATCCCCACCCCCAATCTTTGATTAGTGTTAATAAGTTACCATCATGCTTGGTTTCAAAATATATTTCGCATTCATTAGGCTCGTCAGCACAAATCAGATATTCATCGGCATCACTATCGGCGCATTGAGCAACTGCCAGAACAGTTTCTAAATCTGTATTGATGATTAATGCCTTACAGCCATTTCTGCCTATAACTTTATAATTTTCATTTATTGATAACGAAGCTTGAACATGGCTTGTTTCGTAGCCTGGTTCAATTACTTCTAAGGTACCACTACCCACTAAAGACTCAAACTTAGGTATACCCTTAGATTCACTATCAGAAAAAGTATGCGCGCACCCTGTGAGAGTAATAGCAATCATAAATATTTTTAAAACTTTCATATATTCAGATACTCTCTATGTAATAGCCCCGCTATATTAAGGTTCGAGCTGCAGTAAACAACCCCCACTTTCTTATGATTTATATACATAGATATAAGTGTGTTCGCATTAGCGGCTTGGTTGCTTTTATGGCAGCTTTGCCATAATCCAACTGATTGCATCCATATCGGTATTAAAGAAACTCTGCCCATTAAAGCTACGCATAAATAATGACATCACCCCAAATTAGCTCAGTGACCAAGCTGAATAACGTCAAAAACCTCTCGTGATTAGGTACTATGCTTAATAGCTATATGATAAAGATTGGCAATAACTGAATGCTGAGAATTCGAATCAACTAATTCATTGACAGCTTGCTTTGTAATTTCTTTGTGACCGGTTAATTTGCTCATATTATTAATATCCTTTTAATAATTTAATTTCAATATGTAAAAGCTAATTTGGGGTGAATGTATAGACATAGGTATATTGATCTACCCAGCTAAACCCATTGATAATGCATCCATGAGGATAAGAGATAAGGCACGACTCCTCTTGAATTTGATAAATTATTTTATCATTATAAAATTTCACAGTATGTCTAATGTCATCATCAACATATTGACCATCATTAATAAGGTGCAGCGCATTACCTGTTTTTTTAGTCTTAAATTCAACAATGCATTCATTATCAGCTTTACCGCATATTTCGTAGCCAGGTTTTTCACCGCATTTCGCGACAGTCAGTACTATTTCGCTCATTGACGTTAAGACGAGAGCCTCACAATCACTTCGGCTAGCTACGGTGAAATTTTTCTTAAAAGTAAGTAATGCTTTGTTATTTGTATCCTCTATACTTGGCCCATATTGATGTAATATCCCACTACCCACTAAAGTCTCAAATTCAGGTATACCCTTTGATTCACTATCAGAAAAAGTATGCGCGCACCCTGTGAGAGTAATAGCAATCATAAACATTTTTAAAACGTTCATATATCCAGATACTCTCTATTTAATAGCCCGTTATACTAAGGATTGGACTGCAGTGAAACAATCCCACTTTCTTATGATTTATATACATAGGTATAAGTGTATTCACCCCTCCCCTCTAACTGTCTCTTATACACATCTGACGCTGCCGACGACTCCTTACGTGTAGAT
>OJHO01000749.1_pt1 | contig 12826 bp, 10 predicted proteins | sample 1595311 | NCBI WGS metagenome assembly OJHO01 (sample SAMN05416879, study PRJEB24817) | seawater metagenome | isolation source: Sea water | place: Canada:Atlantic | collected 2013-11 | reverse complement strand
ATACCTCAGAAACAAAAGTTAAAGTAAGTATCAATTTAGATGGTACGGGTGAAGCTAAATTCGAGACAGGCGTTCCCTTTCTTGATCACATGATGGATCAAATTGCCCGTCATGGCCTGATTGATTTAGACATTCATTGTGAAGGCGATACCTATATTGACGATCACCACACGGTTGAAGATATTGGCATTACGCTGGGCCAAGCTTTTGCCAAAGCGGTTGGTGATAAGCGCGGCATCGTGCGTTATGGCCATTCGTATGTACCATTAGATGAAGCATTATCTCGTGTTGTAATCGACTTTTCTGGTCGTCCGGGGCTTTCATTTAAATGTGATTTTACCCGTGGCAATATCGGTCGTTTTGATACACAGCTGTTTTGGGAGTTTTTCCAAGGCTTTGTGAACCATGCGGGCGTGACGCTGCACATCGATAACATCAAGGGTTTTAACGCTCACCACCAAGCAGAAACAATTTTTAAAGCTTTTGGTCGTGCACTGCGTATGGCACTAACAGAAGATCCACGCATGGTTGGCCAGATGCCGTCTACTAAGGGCGTTTTGTAGCCGATGAGTAAAGTAATCAGTAAAACCTGCGCGGTCATTGATTATGGTATGGGCAATTTGCACAGCGCTCACGGCGCTTTGCAAAAAGCTGCTCCCAATTGCAATATCCTCGTGACTTCCGACCCCGCTCAAATCTTAGCTGCAGATCATGTTGTTTTACCCGGTGTGGGTGCCATTCGTGATTGCATGGGCGAAATTCGTGCTAAGGGGATTGATCAGGTCGTTGCTGAGGTTGCCAAGACAAAACCGTTATTAGGTATTTGTGTAGGGCTACAAGCGATGATGACGCGCTCTGAAGAGAATGGCGGTGTTGATTGCCTGAATATGTTTTCTGGCCAAGTACGTTATTTTGGCAGCAACTTATTAGGTGATGAACATTTAGACGGTTCTAGCGAGCGCTTAAAAGTGCCGCACATGGGGTGGAATCAGGTTGAGCAAGTTGCTCATCCACTTTGGCAAGATATCAAAGATCAGAGCCGTTTTTATTTTGTGCACTCGTATTTTGTAACCGCTGAAGATCAAAGCCAAGTTAAAGGGGTTGGTCATTACGGTAAACCATTCGCTGCGGCGATGGGGCAAGATAATGTCTTTGCGGTGCAATTTCACCCAGAGAAGAGTCATACAAACGGGCTGCAGCTATTGCAGAATTTCTTAAGTTGGGACGGCCAAGCTTAAATAAATAATGCTAGTAAGTTAAAGCAGGATTATTGAGTGTTTATAGAGCGCATGTGTGAGGCAGGAGCCGAGCAAGCCTACAGGGAGAGCGAAGCGACGTATTCACAGCGTTGCGTGGAATAAATACTCAATCATGATGCAGTTTTAACTTACGAATCCATTTATTCGGTGAAATCTTTATGGCATTAGCAAAACGAATCATTCCTTGTCTCGATGTAGACCAAGGGCGAGTTGTAAAAGGCGTTAATTTTGTTGGAATTCGAGACGCAGGTGACCCAGTTGAGGTAGCTAAGCGTTATGACGAACAAGGCGCTGACGAGATTACCTTTCTTGATATTACCGCCACACACGAAGCCCGTGGCACGACGGTAAAAATGGTAGAGGCCATTGCCGAGCACGTGTTTATTCCGCTGACAGTGGGTGGTGGCATTCGTGAAATTGCCGACATTCGTCGTATGCTCAATGCCGGTGCGGATAAAGTCTCGATCAACTCGGCAGCAGTATTTAATCCTGATTTTGTGCGCGAAGCATCGGATAAGTTTGGTGCTCAGTGCATTGTGGTCGCGATTGATGCAAAGCGTGTTGCTGGTTCTGGCGAACTAGGTGATGCGGCTAACAAGTGGGAAATTTTCACCCACGGTGGTCGTAAGCCAACCGGTATTGATGCGATCGAGTGGGCGATTAAAATGGCCGATTACGGCGCTGGTGAAATATTGCTAACCAGTATGGATCGCGACGGCGTGAAAACCGGTTTTGATTTAGGTGTTACTCGCGCGGTAAGCGATGCGGTGAATATTCCGGTGATTGCTTCTGGTGGCGTGGGTAGTCTTGAGCATTTGGCCGAAGGTGTTTTGTTGGGTCATGCCGACGCAGTATTAGCGGCAAGTATTTTTCATTTTGGTGAATATACCGTGCAAGAAGCTAAGCAATACATGGCCGATAAGGGCATTGAGATGCGCTTAGATTAAGCGCATCTTATGAAAGCAGGCGCAGAGTATTTTCTGCGCTGGCATTACCTTGGCTCTGAACCGCAAATTGTGCTTGTTGCTTTACTTGCTCAACCACCATTTCGCTTACCAGTTTAGCAATATCAGCATCTTCCACCCGACTAAGGCTTGACTGCGTTTGTATTTCTTCTTCTGACAACTGCTCGATACTGCTGTCTATACGATTGCTAACGGCGCCCAGTTCTGAGCGACGATCGGTGACGACCTGTTGAATGGCATCCAGCGTTGTTAATGAGTTGCTTGCGCTATTAGAACTAGCAATATCCAGTTGCTTTAAGCCATCTGTAATCGGATTAGCGGTAACGTTTGCTGGCAGAGAAACAAGATCACCGGCTTTATCACCGAGTTGGAAATTAATATTTTGAGCGTTGCTTTCAGGTTGAAATAAATTTTTGCCATTGAAAGCGCTTTGCTCAATTACCTGATTAATCTGTTGGCTAATTTGATTCGCTTCTGATGCCAATGCCGCGCGATCGGTGTCATTAAGAATGCCATTACCTTGCTGCAGCGAAAGCTCTTGTAAGCGTTCAATGCCTTGGGATATTTGAGCCAGCGCACCGTCTTCTGTTTCGATCAATGATTTGGCATCTAGGCCGTTGCGTTGGGCTTGCTGTGTGGCAGAAATTTGGTTGGTGAAGTTAGTGCTTACCACTAAGCCAGCCGGGTTATTAGCGGCGCTGTCGATGCGTTTACCACTGCTAATTTGGCCATAGGTTTGGCTTAATTTATTGGTGGTATTAACATAGGCGTTGCTTGAAACATTGCTAATGGAAGTCATAATCAATCCTCCCTTAAAGGTTGTACATCTTCTATATTGCCACGTTTTTTGCTTTGATGCTTAATTTAGTGTTGTTTGAATTAATCTTGTCTTGTTAGTCATAGCATATATTTATGATTAAAAAGAGCGATTAAAAAGAGCGCTTTAATAAGCGCCCTTGATAAGTGAAATTTAATAAACGCTATTAAATCGGCTTTTAATGTCTGTCTAGATTCATTACTTTAACCCAAGCTTTAACAAAATCATTCACAAATTTTTCTTGTGAATTGTCGTAAGCGTAAACTTCAGACACTGCTCGTAATTCAGAATTAGAGCCAAACACGAGGTCTACAGAGCTTGCCGTCCATTTAGTTTTGCCCGTGCTTCTGTCTAAACCGTTATAGATGCCATCTTGATCAGATTTTTTCCAAACCGTAGACATATCAAGCAAGTTTTTAAAGAAATCATTGCTTAGCTGGCCAGGGTTATCACTCAATACACCGTGCTGGCTGCTTTCGTGGTTCGCACCTAGCATTCTTAACCCGCCCACTAATACCGTCATTTCTGGCACGGTTAAGCTAAGTTGGTCGGCTTTATCAATTAACATTTCAGTTGGCGAGCGGAAGCTGCTATCTGCGTTGAAATAATTTCTAAAGCCGTCGGCATTAAGCTCAAGTAAAGCGAATGATTTAGTATCCGTTTGTGCTTGAGTGGCGTCACCGCGCCCTGGGGTAAAGGGCACTGTCGCTTCAAAACCGGCTTTATCGGCGGCACGTTCAATAGCAGAGGCACCCGCCAACACAATCACGTCAGCAAGAGAGACTTTTCTGTCGCCAAACATGCCGTCATTCACTTTTGATTGTACATCACGTAATACGTTCAATACTTTAGACAGCTCTTGTGGATTATTCACCGCCCAGTCTTTTTGGGGTGCTAGTGCTAATCGTGCACCATTAATACCACCACGCATGTCGGCATCTCGGTAACTGGCTGCGCCAGCCCAAGCTGTTCTTACCAATTCGGCTATGCTTAGGTCAGTTTTTGCTATATGTGCTTTGATACGCTTAGCGTCTTTAACGGTTATCGTTGATTGCGTTTCTGCAGCAATGGGATCTTGCCAAATGTGCACAGTAGAAGGTACATCAGCACCTAAGAAGTTTGCCGATGGCCCCATGTCACGGTGAGTTAACTTGTACCAAGCTTTAGCGAAAGCTAAGCGATAAGCTTCAGGGTCGGCTAAAAAGCCTTCAGCAATTTTACGATACTCTGGATCATATTTAAGTGCTAAGTCTGCGGTGGTCATCACCGGTGGGTTGTACTTACCTTTAACATGAGCATCGGGCACACTGGTGTGTAGTTGCTTGTTGGTTGGTACCCACTGAATCGCTCCTGCAGGGCTGCGCGTTTGTTCCCATTCATTGTTAAGCAAGTTGCTTAAATACAGGGTGGTCCATCGTGTTGGTGCTTGTGTCCATGCGCCTTCTAAGCCACTTGTAATAGTGTCTTCAGAATGGCCTTTGCCACATTTGTTTATCCAACCAAGTCCTTGCTCTTCTACACCTGCGGCACCTGGCTCTGGTCCTAAGCAATCGCTTGGCTTACGTGCGCCGTGCATTTTACCAAAGGTGTGCCCGCCAGCGATAAGTGCCACGGTTTCTTCGTCATTCATGGCCATTCTATCGAAAGCCGTACGGATATTCTTTGCTGAACCTACTGGGTCAGGCTTACCACGTGGGCCTTCTGGGTTAACGTAAATTAAACCCATGTGCGTTGCCCCTAATGGGCGCTGCAGATTACCGTCGCGTTCTTCACGATCGCTAGCAAGCATTTCTAGTTCAGGACCCCAATACACCATGTCAGGTTCCCAATCATCGGCGCGGCCGCCAGCGAAACCGTAGGTTTGGAAGCCCATGTTTTCAAGTGAAACGTTACCGGCTAAAACGATTAAGTCAGCCCATGATAGTGCTTCGCCGTACTGTTGTTTAATTGGCCACAACAAACGTCGCGCTTTATCTAGGTTGGCATTATCTGGCCAGCTATTTAGTGGGTCAAAACGTTGTTGTCCACCATCGGCACCACCACGGCCATCAAGCGTGCGGTAAGTACCTGCGCTGTGCCAAGTCATGCGAATAAAGAACGGGCCATAGTTGCCAAAATCGGCTGGCCACCAAGCTTGTGATGTCGTTAAAAGGCTATCGATGTCTTTTTTAACTTTGGCTAAATCTAAGCTGTTGAAGGCTTTGCCATAGTCAAAGTCAGCACCGTAAGGGTTAGAGCGGCCATCGTGATCACGCAAAGAAGATAAATCAAGTTGATCTGGCCACCAAAACTGGTTTGATTTAGCTTGGGTGCTACTGGCGTTGCCCATACCTTTGGCACCGGCAGGCTTACTGATTTGCGGATCTTGTGCAAACGATTGCTGGCTAGCAAACGTTGTTCCCAGTGCACACATAGCGCTTAACAGGCTCACTTTTAGCTTGGTAGCAGATGATTTGTTAAGAGAAGTCATATCTATACTCCGTATCGAAGTCGATGGGCGTATCGCCCAAGTTATATGTGTCATGCTTATGTCAGGCAATTGCCCAGACAAGGGCATGAGTAAGTCGTGTCATACAGACTTGACTATATAAGATATGCTGAGTTAGTTAACGTTAATTGAATCTATTGTTTTGATAGTTTTTTATTATAATGCATCAGTTATCAGTAAGGGCTTTGCCGGGGCTAAGGTCGTAGCGGTTGTTTGAAGGCGTAGCAGCAAATGCCTGCCAAGCTCGTTGCAAAAATAATTGCGATGCGGGTATGAGTTCAATGCCATGCTCTGCTAATAAAGGCAGTTTTTCGGCTAAAAATGCATGTGATTCTGCATAAGGGTGGCCTATTAATATGGCGTGACCGCTTTCTTTGGCGATACGCAATGCTTCATTCCATTGCCGAGTGAGTGCTGCTTTGCTTTTGTCGTTGTCTAAAAAAACATGTCGGCGCAATACAGGCAGTTGGTGATCTAATGCTTGTTGGTAAGCTACCGACTTGGCTGATGTAAGGCTGTCGACAAAATACAGCTGTTTGTTTTGCAGTGTTTCCATAACCCACTGCATAGCTTGGGTATTTTGGGTTAACGTGCTGCCCATGTGGTTATTAACCCCTTGAATATGTGGAATAGAATTAATCGCTTGCGCCAATGTGTTTTTAAATTCGGTTTTTGATAGTGCCAGTGTCAGTCCGCCTGGGCCCAAGGGTACTTGTCTGGAGGTTTGCATTGGGGCGTGTAAGATAATTTCTTTGTGTTGTTTGTGCGCTTTTTTTGCCAAAGATTTTGCGTATGGTGTGTGGGGTAAAAACGCCAGAGTCAGGGGGCCATTCAATTCAATAATAGCGTTACCTTGGCTATAACTGTTGCCCAAATCGTCAATGATAATAACCAGCTGGGCGCTGTTTGCCATAGGCCAAAAGGTAAGACCTAGGCAGAGTATGCCTAGGTGTAAAAATGTATTTTTCATCCGTGAATGACTCGCTTTGTTACGCTCAATTTTCTTTTTGTTCTAGCTTTGAGTCTAGTTCTTGGTCAGTTTTATTTTCAGGGGTTTTAATAGCGGGGCGGGCGTGATGCTGAAAAACACTCCAACCTTTTAATAAGGTATAAGCCTGATACAACTGGAAGTCTTTGCTTAATAAATTATCCGAAACTTCATGGTCTGCGTCTAAATCTTTTTGTGGTTGTGCCGCTTTATCGTCTTCACCGTTAGATAAGTGGCCGGGCAAGTCACTTTCTTTGTAGTAGCTTTGTTCATAAGTAGTGACTTCACTTTGTTCTACATACACGTCGGGCTGAATGCCTTGTGCCTGAATCGAGCGGCCATTGGGGGTAAAATAGCGCGCGGTTGTCAGTTTAATGGCTTTATCGCCACCGATAGGCAACACGCTTTGTACTGAACCTTTGCCAAACGATTGGGTGCCTACAATAACGGCACGCTTATGATCTTGTAAGGCGCCAGCTACAATTTCTGATGCCGAAGCAGAACCGCCGTTGATTAACACAATTAGTGGAGTATTTTCTGCGACGGTTTTTTCTGTGGCAGAAAAGCGGAAATCAGATTCACTAATACGACCTTCGGTATAAACAATTAGTCCAGAGCTTAAAAAAGCGTCGGTAACTTCTGCCGCTGCATCTAGCACGCCACCAGGGTTGTTACGTAAATCTAAAATCAATCCGTTAAGTTGTTTGTTATTGTCGTTCGCTTGGCTTTGCAGTTTTTCAATAGCGCTGACTAATTCAGTGCCGCTTTTATCTTGAAATTGTGTAATGCGCAAATAACCAATGCCGTCACCAAGGTCTTTGCTGCGAACACTGGCGACTTTAATTTCGGCGCGGGTTAACACAAATTCTAATAATTCAGGCTCGCCTTTACGACGAATGTTTAGTTCAATGTCGGTTCCTGGTTCGCCGCGCATCCTGTCGATGGCATCGTTGAGCGACATTTCTCTTACGGGCTCACCGTCGAGAGAGACAATAAAGTCACCCGATTGAATGCCAGCTCTTTCTGCGGGGGTATCGTCTATTGGGCTAACCACTTTGATTAACCCATCTTCGATACCCACTTCAATGCCCAAGCCACCAAATTTACCCGTTGTGCTTTCTTGCAAGTCGGTAAAATCTTCTGGTAATAAGTAATCAGAATGCGGATCTAAATTGCTGAGCATGCCGTCGATGGCGTATTGAAATAAGGTTTTGTCATCAACAGGCTCAACATAAGAGTTACGAATGCGGTCAAAGATTTCGGTAAAGGTGCGCAGTTCATACAGCGGCAAATGTCCTTCAGGTATTGTTGGCTGTGCAGCGGGTGTGGCAGGGTCAGTTTCTGCGAGTACCGGCAAGCTGATAAGCTGACTGCCAACAATACCTGCGCCAAACATGAGCTGTTTAAACATGCCGTTTATCATTACTTAAATCCTTATTTGCGCCCAAGCCATACTGCTGGGTCTTGTGGAATGCCGTTGTGTCTGATTTCAAAATACAGGCGAGGTTCCTTAAAACCACCAGATGCACCAAGGGTTGCAATGTGTTCCCCTTGGTAAACCCAATCTCCAACTGATTTTAGTAGACTTTGGTTGCGTGCGTATAGACTTAAATAACCGTTGCCGTGGTCTAATATCAATAAAAGCCCAAAACCGCGCAGCCAGTCGCTAAAAACAACTCTTCCGTGATGAATGGCGGTGATGTTAGAGCCTTCAAATCCTTTAATTAACCAACCCTGCCAGCGATTACGAGCTTGTGAATTTTGATTGCCAAAGGCTTTAACAATTTTCCCTTTGCTGGGGCGAGGAAGTTTGCCCTTTAAAGAACGAATAGGGCGAGCGTCTTCTTTGCGAGCGCTGTTATCGAGTAAAGTTGCCACTTCAGTAATGAGCTCTTGCAAACGCTTTCTGTCTTGTTGCTTTTGGCTTAAATCATTACTTTTTTGTTTACGTTGTAGCTCTAAACTAGTCAGTAGCTTTTTATGCTTCTGTTTTTCATTATTTAGTTGTTTGTTTTTATCAAGAAGAGACTTTTCAGTTTTTATGAGTTGGTTTTGCTGAACTAAAATTTCGCTTTCAATATTGTTTAAGCGCTTTAGGTTTTCTATCAGCGTTTGAATGCTTTCCATACGGGCTTGGTTAAAATACTCATAGTATTTCAACATGCGGCTAATTTGCTGTGGGTCATCTTGGTTTAATAAGACTTTAATAGAACCTTGGTTGCCAAGCTTCTGTGCACCTGTAATTTGTTTCGCCAGTTGCTTTTTTTGTTCTGCCTTAAGAATGCGGAGCTGGCTTTGCTCCGCTTTCAGCTTTTTTAGACGGGTTCTTTCTTGATTAAGTTTTTCTCGATTTTCTTCAATTTTTTTTGCGGTTTTACCAATTTTTTCGTCAGATAATCGAAGCTGTTGGTTTAGCTTATCGTGTTCAGGCTCGGTTTCTTTTAACCAAGACTGCAACTTTTTAATTTCTTGTTGCAGCTTGGCTAGATCATCTTGCTCATCGGCCCAGCTTATTTGTATAAGCTGGCCGACCAGTAGACTAAAAAGAAGGACGATTCGTATCATGGTAAGCACTACCCGTAATCTTCTATTTAAACCGACTTGTTGATTAAGCTAGTGCCCGACATTTCTGCAGGTTGCTCTAAATTCATCATGGTTAATAATGTTGGAGAGACATCACAAAGGCTACCAGGGTTTACTGTGCGGCCATCGTTGTGATTATGAACATACACTAAATCAACTGGACCTGTGGTGTGTGAAGTTAATGGCCCACCGGTTGTTGGGTTTATCATTTGCTCTGCGTTACCGTGGTCGGCGGTGATTAGACACTCGCCGTTGACTTCTAAAATGGCGTCGGTAATGCGCTTCAAGCACTCATCAATGCACTCGGCTGCTTTAACCGCGGCAGAATAAACCCCAGTGTGACCGACCATGTCACCGTTGGCATAGTTGCATACGATTAGATCGTGTTTACCACTTTTTATAGCGGCAACTAATTTGTCGGTTAACTCCGGGGCGTTCATTTCTGGTTGTAAGTCGTAAGTTGCAACATCGGGCGATGGCACCAAAATACGTTCTTCACCTGGGTATAAATCTTCACGACCACCGGAGAAAAAGAAGGTAACGTGAGCGTATTTTTCAGTTTCAGCAATGCGCAACTGAGTTAACCCCAAGTTAGAAACGTATTCACCAATGCCATTAACTAATTTGGCTGGTGGATACGCACAGCTTGCAGGAATATCAGCAGCATATTCGGTGAGCATGACGTAATCGGCTAGCTTTGGCACGACATTGCGTTCAAAGCCCGAGAACTCAGGATCGACAAAGGCGCGGGTAATTTCGCGAGCACGGTCTGGGCGAAAGTTCATAAAGATGATGCTATCGCCATCTTCAACCTTGCCACCCCCATCTTTGCCATAACAGCCAATAACGGTAGCCGCAACAAACTCATCATCTTCACCACGAGCATAAGCCGCTTCTAGCGCCGCTATGCCAGTTTCGGCTTGCTGATCTGCTTTGGCTTCGGTCATGGCAACATAAGCTGGTTCGATACGTTCCCAGCGATTGTCACGATCCATTGCATAATAACGGCCAACAACCGTTGCAATAGAACCTGTGCCTAATTCATCTAGCTTGGCTTGCAGGGCGTTAAGAGAAGGTTCGGCACTGCGCGGTGGCATGTCGCGACCATCTAAAATAGCGTGAATGTATAACTTAGTAATGCCACGCTTAACCGCCATTTCACACGCGGCAAAAATTTGTTCTTCATGACTATGAACACCACCGGGTGATAACAATCCAGAGATGTGAACCGCACCGCCGTTGGCCTTGGCTTTATCGATGGCGTTGCACAGCACTTCATTATTAAAAAACTCGCCATTTTCAACGTCTTTATTAATACGTGTGAAGTTTTGATACACAATGCGACCAGCGCCTAGGTTCATGTGGCCCACTTCAGAGTTACCCATTTGACCTTCTGGCAGCCCAACTGCATTGCCTGATGTTTGAATCAGCGCATTAGGATAAGTTTTTAATAAATGATCCCAAGTTGGCGTATGCGCATTGGCAATCGCGTTGGATTCAGTTTCTTCACGATGGCCCCAGCCATCAAGGATAATTAGTGCAGTTGGAGTGCGGGTCTGGCTCATAATTCGATTAGCTCTAATAGTTCAACAGTTCATTAACGATAGTTTAACGCGAATAAGCAAAAATAATGTGCCTATTCTAGCGAATCTGTAGCCTTGCGTCATTTTCTATTCTTTTTCGCGCGTGGGCTGGTTATACTGCGGCCTTTCTTTATGAATAGACAACCAACAGAAAACAAATAGGCAGTAACTAGGTTATGGAACAAGTATTCGATTTTATTGGTAATAACTGGATGTTAGTCAGTATTTGGGGGGCGTTTTTAGCGGCTTTCCTATGGGACAACAACCAGCGCAGCGGTGCTAGTGTTAGCACAGCGCAAGCGACTCAGATGATTAACAAGCAAAATGCCGTAGTGTTGGATATTCGCGATAAGAAAGATTTTGACGCGGGCCACTTAGCCAATGCGATTAATATTCCTTATTCATCGCTAAATGAACGTATGACAGAGCTTGAATCTTCAAAAGAACACCCCATAGTATTAGTATGCAAGTCTGGTCAGAGTGTTGGCATGGCGGGTAAAACATTGAAGCAGAAAGGTTTCCAAACATATCGCTTAAGTGGCGGAATGATAGAATGGACCAACCAAAACCTTCCTGTTGTAACCAAATAGTAGTTACCTAATATAGTAGTTACAAAATACAAACACGGCGTTATCAGATTAGGTAACGTCGATTAAAAACAAATAAAATTTTAAGGACATAACATGGCTGAGCAAGAGCAAGCTGCGCAACAAGAGCAAGATCAAGGTCAATTTTCATTACAGCGTTTTTACGTTAAAGACTCATCTTTTGAATCACCAAATGCTCCAGAATCTTTCCAAAAGCAGTGGAAGCCAGAAGTTAAATTAGATCTAAATAGCCGCTCTCGCAAACTAGCTGACGACACTTATGAAGTGGATGTTAAAGTAACCGCAACAGCAGAAAATGATGGCCAAACGGCATTTTTAGTTGAAGTTGTATTGGGTGGTATTTTCCATATTAAAGGAATTGAAGGCGAACAGCTTAAACATATGTTAGGTGCATTCTGCCCGAACATCCTGTTCCCATACGTTCGTGAAACAATCGACCAGTTGGTTGTTAAAGGCAGCTTCCCTGCGTTGATGCTAGCACCGATTAACTTTGAAGCTTTGTATCAGCAAGCGCAAGCACAGCAAGCTGCTGCCCCTGAAGAGACTGTTCAGTAATACTGTGATTACTTAGCGGTATCTAATTATTAAAAAGAGCCCAGTATTTGTTTGATGATTAATCAAATAAGCATTGGGTTTTTTTGTGTCTGCCTAGAATTAATTAATTCATAAAATAATCAGCTGTAGACGTTTATTGGTGAAAACATTAATATCAAGAATAATAAATATTACAAGGATGTAGCACGTGGCCAACCTTTTTTATAAATCTGCCTTAATATTCGGCACTGCTTTTGCACTTTCTGCTTGCGGTGGTTCTAGCTCAGGCGATACTTCAAATAATACTTCAGGAACTCCTCAGCCTGATATAGCTAACCTGAAAACGCAAGATTCTCTTGTAAGAACGTTATCGATTCAAGATGAAACATGCCCAAATGGTGGTGTTGAAATTGAAATGGGTATCGATACAAATGGCAATGGACGTTTAGATCCTGCTGAAATTGATCATGCTCGCACAAAGACAGTATGCCATGGTGTTGATGGGGTAAATGGAACCAACGGTAATGATGGAACGAACGGCAGTGATGGTGAAACCAGTTTAATTTCTATCCTCTCAGCAGAGCCTGAAGAGTGTACCGGTGGCGGTAAAAAAGTTCTTATTGGTGTTGATTTAAATTCCAATAATACTCTTGATACTGATGAAGTATTGCAAACAGAGTTGATTTGCAATGTAGTCATTAATACACCGCCAGGCTTAACGTCACTTGTTTCTACATCGGTAGAGCAAGTTGGTGTAAATTGCGCTGCTGGTGGTGTACGTATTGATACAGGGCTGGATATTAATGATGACCAAGTACTGGCCGCAAGTGAAATACAAGCAACTAATTATATTTGCTCGGGAATAGATGGCACTGACGGAGTAGATGGTACAGATGGAGTAGATGGTACAGATGGAGTAGATGGTACTAACGGTATAGATGGCACTAACGGTAATGATGGAACGAACGGCAGTGATGGTGAAACCAGTTTAATTTCTATCC
>OJHO01000747.1_pt1 | contig 12863 bp, 16 predicted proteins | sample 1595311 | NCBI WGS metagenome assembly OJHO01 (sample SAMN05416879, study PRJEB24817) | seawater metagenome | isolation source: Sea water | place: Canada:Atlantic | collected 2013-11 | reverse complement strand
TAAATTGGCTTTTATCTTGCGCTTTTTCCATCGCATCTTGTTTCGTAATAATGCCGCGGTTGACTAAATTTTGTAAACATTGATCCATCGTTTGCATGCCATGTGACATACCGGTTTGTATAGCAGAATACATTTGGGCAATTTTATCTTCACGGATCAGATTACGAATTGCAGGTACGCCCATCATAATTTCATGAGCAGCTACGCGCCCGCCTCCGACTTTTTTGATCAAAGTTTGCGATATAACGGCACGTAAAGACTCTGAAAGCATTGAGCGCACCATTGCTTTTTCTTCACCAGGGAAAACATCTATAATACGGTCAATAGTTTTAGGGGCAGAAGTGGTATGCAAGGTACCAAAAACTAAGTGGCCCGTTTCCGCCGCAGTCATTGCTAAACGAATAGTTTCAAGATCTCGCATTTCACCAACCAAAATTACATCAGGGTCTTCACGTAAAGCCGAGCGTAATGCGGCACTAAAGCTCAGGGTATCACGATGAACTTCTCGTTGATTTATCAAACAAGAATGATTTTCATGGACAAATTCAATTGGATCTTCAATGGTTAAAATATGATCATGTTTATTTTTGTTAATATGATCAACCATAGCAGCAAGTGTGGTTGACTTACCTGAGCCTGTAGGTCCTGTAACCAACACTAAACCTCGCGGCAATGAGGATATGTCACGAAAAATATCAGGACAACCTAGGTCATCTAACGATAAAATTTTACTTGGAATGGTACGAAATACCGCAGCAGGACCTCGATTTTGATTAAAAGCATTTACCCTGAAGCGGGCTAGATTTGGCACTTCAAAAGAAAAATCAACCTCTAACTTTTCTTCATACTCTTTTCGTTGACGGTCATTCATAATATCATAGACCAAAGCGTTAACGTCTTTTTCGTCAAATGCCGGTATATTAAGTTTACGTACATCACCATCGACTCGTATAGATGGTGGCGTTCCGGTTGATAAATGTAAATCTGACGCATTGTTTTCTACGCTAAATGCGAGTAGTTCGGTAATGTCCATACAAACCTCTTAATCGAGTTAATAATTGATCTAACAACTGAATAAGTCATTGAGAACTAAAATAAAATAATATGATTGCTATTAAAGATAATATTGCCCAAGTTGAACTGCAAATAACGGCTGCCTGTCAACAGGCCCACCGTAAACCTGATGAAGTCACTTTGCTTGCTGTCAGTAAAACTAAACCCATTGAAATGCTTGAGCAAGCATATCAAGCTGGGCAGCGACATTTTGGCGAAAGCTATGTACAAGAAGCGGTCGATAAGATAATCGCTTTGCAGGGGAACCCGGATATTACTTGGCACTTTATCGGTCCTATTCAAACCAATAAAACCAAATTAATTGCCAGCCATTTTTCTTGGGTACATAGCATAGATAGAATCAAAGTTGCCAAACGTCTTAACGAGCATAGATCAAATCAAGATACTCCGCTAAACATTTGTTTACAAGTGAATATTAGCGGTGAAATATCTAAATCTGGTGTTTTACCTCATGAGCTTCCGGCACTGCTTGAATTCATCGAAACTTGTGAGCACTTATGCTTACGTGGTTTAATGGCGATTCCAGAAAAAAACGCATCACAAGCGAGCTTTATGCAAATGCAGCAGCTATTTCTGACACTTAAAGTGCAGTACCCTACCATGGACACATTATCGATGGGCATGTCGGGTGATTTACAACTTGCAATTAACGCCGGTTCGACATTAGTGCGTATTGGTTCGGCAATATTTGGTGCTCGGGGTTAAAACAATCGTCACTATGCATTGCTAAGCCAACATCAGACAAAATAAAGTAATAACTCTAATACAAAAGTCGCCTATCACAAGCCATCACGGCGGTTTACAATTTGTAGCAATCAAACAGACAGCATACTTTCATACTAAGCAATGTTAAAAAAGCTTAGTATCACACAATACAGTATTGGTATTTAGCTCACGATTAAATATCAATGCTGTTATAGGAACACATAGGAACATTATGAAAAAAATAGCATTTATCGGCGCAGGCAATATGAACGGCGCAATTATTTCTGGTTTAGTACAAGGCGGATTTGCCCCAAAAAACATCATGGTATCTAACCCATCGGCACCGAAACGTGAGGCTTTGCAGTCAGCACATGGTATTTTACAAACCCCATGTAATATTGAGGCGGCAAAATTTGCTGATGTGATTGTTTTAGGGGTAAAGCCACACTTTATTGCGCAGGTATGCCAGCAGTTAAGTGAAAACTTAGATCTTACCGGTAAATGCTTTATTTCAGTGGCTGCAGGTTGCACTATTAAACAAATAGAACAAGCATTGAATCAACCTTGCACGGTGATCAGGACTATGCCAAATACACCGTCACAGCTTGGCTGTGGTGTTACAGGTATATATGCAAACGCCCTTATCAATGATGAAGAAAAAGCATTTACTACTGCGCTTATGGAGTCTGTTGGTATTATAAAGTGGTTAGATTCAGAGCAGCAAATAGACCATATTATTGCCGTTTCTGGCTCAGGGCCGGCTTATTTTTTCTTGTTTATGGAAGCGATGGAGAAACAAGCGAAAGCCTATGGTTTTAATGAACAAGATAGTCGCGAATTAGTACAACAAACCGCGCTAGGTGCTGCTAAAATGGTGGTTGAAAATAAAATATCTATCAGCAAGTTACGTGAAAATGTTTGCTCTAAAGGTGGTACAACACAAGCAGCCATCAGTGCTTTTAGCGAAGGGGGCTTAGAGCAACTAGTTACTCAGGCAATGGATACCGCATTGAATCGCGCTAAAGAAATGGCACAAAAAGCTTAATCGTATTACTATTCCTTGCGTAAGAACCTAAGCACCTGAACTCGAGATAAGTAAATTTGCTAGGTATAACGAATACATAACGGTTAAATTCATTATCATAATTTTGGAGTTTTAGATGGAAGCAATTAATTACTTGCTTAAATTTGCTTTTGACGCAGTACTGATGATTTTGGTGCTCCGCGTATGGTTACAACTTGTGCGTGCTGACTTTTATAATCCTTTAAGTCAGTTTATTGTCAAAGTCAGTAACCCTTTGGTCATCCCAATGCGTCGTATTATTCCAGGTCTAGGGGGTGTCGACTTAGCTACCATTGTTTTAGCCTATATTGTTGCAACCCTCACTTTTATTATCATTCCACTGATTAATGCTGGTCCAATCGATATTATTTCTGCATTGTACTTGGGATTCATTTACCTCATCAAACAAACAGGCGTATTGTTGTTTATTGTTATGTTGGTCATGGCACTGATGAGCTGGGTTGTACAAGGCTATAATCCAACACAAATGATTTTCCATCAACTTACCGCACCTGTGCTAACACCAATTAGACGTATTATACCAAGTATTGGCGGCCTTGATTTATCCGTGTTAATCGCCTTTTTACTCTTAAATGTACTGAATATTTTATTGCGCGGTTGGGTACCTTACTGGGCAATGTTATAACAGTTGTTTTTTAATCGTATATACTTAATTCAAACGACTTAATCATTAAGGTCATAAACATGAAAAACATCATCAATAAGCTGCTAACAGTGGCATTATTAACGTTAGCTGTTATTACAACGGCTTACGCTGAAAACATGAAAAAAATGGACAATATTAATGTTCATTATATTGCATTAGGCTCAACATTCTTAACCCCTGAAATTGCTAAAGCCTACGGTATTGAACGCAGTCGCTATAAGGGCCTGGTCAATATTTCGGTATTAGACAACACCCAAAAAGGTAACCCTGCTAAAACAGTTATTATTAATGGTAAAGCGCGTAATGATGTTGGGCAAATAAAGTCGCTTGAGTTTACTGAAGTCGTAGAAGGTGAAGCAGTTTACTACCTTGCCCAAGTCAGTTACAGCAATGAAGAAACCATTTATTTTGACATTAATATTACCGATAAAGGCCTACAGCATAACCTGAAATTTTCGCAAAAGTTTTATGTTGATTAACCCCTGAACTAAACATTATAAAACTAACTATCGCAGCAATATATTTGCCGCTTTTTATTGTCTGATTTTGTTGCCTTATACCATAGATAATAGCATCAAGACTTAATCAATTTTTTATCAATATGATAGTGCTATAACAGGATAAGTTAGACAGTTGACACTCCCTCTTTGCTGCTGTTTAAGGTATTATGCGCGCCATTGTGATAATTAATCGCTTAATCGCATTTAATCGAGATATTAAAAAAGGTATTTTTCATGACCACTATCGTATTGGCAACCGGCAATCAGGGTAAAGTTAAAGAGTTGGCAAGTTTATTAGCTGAACAAAATATTGAAATCAAGCCACAGAGCGAATTCAATGTACCTGACGTTGCAGAAACTGGTACTACATTTGTTGAAAATGCCATTATCAAAGCACGCCACGCGGCTAAAATTACCGGCATGCCAGCTATCGCCGATGACTCTGGTTTAGAAGTTGACGCCCTTAATGGTGCTCCTGGCGTTTATTCTGCTCGTTATGCAGGTGAAAACGCTAGCGATGAAGATAACACCAATAAACTGCTAGCAGCATTAGAAAATGTTGCCGATGAGAACCGCACAGCACGTTTCCATTGTGTTTTGGTTTATATGCGCCATGAAAATGATCCAACGCCATTGATTTGTCATGGTGTTTGGCAAGGCAGCATTGGCCGTGAAAAACTTGGGGAGCAAGGCTTTGGCTATGATCCCGTTTTTTGGCAAGCCGATCATATGATGACCTCAGCACAATTACCCAGAGCATTAAAAAATCAGCTCAGCCATCGTGGTCAAGCGTTGCAGCAACTCGTGCCACTATTGAGCAAAGAGCTGGCTAAAAACTTGATTGAAGAAAATACGTAAATGTTAATTGCCCCGCCGCTATCGTTATATATTCACATACCTTGGTGTGTAGAAAAATGTCCTTATTGTGACTTTAATTCACACGCATTAAAGCATGCGATCCCTGAGCAAGACTATATCACGCAACTCCTGCTCGATTTAGACAGTGATATCACGCGCTTTAACCTCAGCAACAGGCCATTGCATTCAATATTTATTGGTGGCGGTACACCGAGTTTATTTTCAGCGCCAGCCATCGAGCAATTGCTAACGCAAGTATTACAACGCTTTGAGCATAAAGCAGATATTGAAATAACCTTAGAAGCAAATCCTGGCACTGTTGAAGCCGATAAATTTATAGGCTTTTTTAATGGTGGCGTGTCTCGTTTATCGGTTGGTGTGCAAAGCTTTGCATCAGATAAATTAATAAAGCTAGGTCGTATTCACGATAGCCAACAAGCCAAAACGGCTGCTAACCTTGCCAGTGAATGTGGTGTTAAAAGTTTCAATCTTGATTTAATGCACGGTTTGCAGGATCAAAGTGTTGAGCATGCGCTTGATGACTTAAAAACTGCAATCAGTTTAAATCCAACGCATATTTCTTGGTATCAACTGACCATTGAGCCCAATACTGCGTTTCATTCAAAACCACCAAAACTGCCGCAAGATGAAATATTATGGAATATTCAAGACCAAGGTATTGCCCTACTTAATCAAGCGGGCTATCAACAATACGAAATATCGGCCTATAGCAAGCCAGAATATCAATGTCAGCATAACCTAAATTATTGGCAGTTTGGCGATTACTTAGGCATTGGCTGCGGTGCGCATGGCAAAGTCACTGATCTGGATAATCAAAAAATCTTCCGTACGGTTAAAGTAAAACACCCTAAGGGCTATTTAGATACCAGCAGAAAGGCGCTTGATAAACTCCACACCGTGACAGCCCAAGAGCTGCCTTTTGAATACATGATGAATCGCTTACGATTGTTTTCTGGCTTTGCGCTTGATGATTATCAAGCCTACACCGGTTTAAATATTGATACTGTATTACCAACATTACAGCAAGCTCAAGCTAAAGGCCTGATGCAATTCGATGGCGAGCTTTGGTCGGTCAGTAAATTAGGTCATAGGTACTTAAATGATCTATTGGAAATGTTTTTATAGCTTATGAGTGACAACAACCTGCCTGCTAAATCTGAGCTATTGATAGAATCCGAGGTGTCAAAAAACACAAAGTTTTCGAGTGATGATGAAACATTTATGCGTCGTGCTATAGCATTGGCCGATTTAGCACAAAGCCACAACGAAATCCCCGTCGGCGCTGTGCTGGTGCATAACGGTAAAATTATTGGCGAAGGCTTTAATCAATCTATCATGAATAATGACCCATCAGCTCATGCGGAAATGATGGCGATTCGTGATGCCGGTAAAAACATCGCAAATTATCGCCTACTCGACTGTACCTTATATGTAACGCTTGAGCCTTGTTGCATGTGTGCAGGCTTATTAGTACATAGCCGCATAAAACAGTTAGTGTTTGCCAGTAAAGATTTAAAAACTGGCGCGGCGGGTAGCGCATTCGCATTATTAAATCATCAACAACACAATCATCAAGTAGAAGTTAGATCAGGACTGTTCGCTGAGGAGTGCAGTACCATGCTGTCAGCTTTTTTTAAACGCCGTAGAGCCGAAAAAAAAGCCGAAAAGCAAGCAAAAAGAATGATGTTAAGTGAACCAAATAAAGCATAACAACATACTTAAATTAACTTACGCACTACAGCCATAATTCAAGCGACACCATGAAATTCAACGGCTAAGACTTACTAACCTTAACCGTGTTTTCACGGCTGCTATCACTTTATTTTTTCAACTAAAAAGTCTACTGCCGCTTTTACTTTTGGTACTAAGTAACGCTGTTTTTGATATAACAAATAAACTGCCATATCAGAATTTTGCGTTATTGCTAGCTCATGCTCAAACTGTAACTCTTGTAATTGTCCTGACTCAAGATATGCCGCTAGTGCCCATCGGGTCGACATTAAAATGCCTTCGCCATTGCAGGCTTTTTTCGCTAGCCATGGCCCGTTATTTGAAATGGCTATCGCTGGCCCTGAAACATCATGCCATTGCCCATTCATATTACATAACCAAGGCGTTGGCCCTGATGGCGTTTTAAAATAAATCCCATGATGCTCTTTTAATTCCATAACATTGCTAGGTACGCCGTATTTTTCTAAATAACTTGGTGCAGCAACAGGAGTGAAGCCATTGTCCATGAGCTTTATCGCTAACACGCGCTCATTAGGTGCGTAACCTCCACGAATAGCAATATCGACATCATCACGCCCTAGGGTTGATAGTTCATCGCTTAAGCTGATATCCAAGACAATTTCAGGGTATAACGCGCTGAACTCATCTAACAAAGGAAGTAATATTTTTTCTCCAAAGCCGACCATCGAACTAATAGATAAGCGACCCATTGGCGTTGTTTGATAACTACGCACTGTTTCATTACTTTGCTCTAGTTGACTTAATATTTGTTGAATGTCGTTGTAATAAATTTGTCCCACTTCTGTCAGCTTAACAATGCGAGTTGAACGTTTTAATAACGTTGCTCCCAAGCTTTTTTCGAGATCAGCAACACGTCTCGATAAAGAAGATGGCGGCACATTTAATGCACTTGCCGCTTTGGTAAAACTCCCCGTTTCAACGACTTTGCTGAAGTAGCGTATTGCACGTAGTTGATCCAACTTATTGCTCCGTTAATTTAATACTTAGTTAGTTCGCCTTATTATTGCCTTAAAAGCAATAGTGATTCGCATTTTCTCTTATATATAAGCAAATTGAAACAAGTAATAATGTCCTTAACATAACAAACTTGCTGTTATAGCAAGATAATAGAAGCGAGTATTTTAATTGTATTTTGGCGACTAGATATGCCTCGACACAGCTAAACACAACCTTCACAGCAATGATGGAAAACTAACTTATGATGACTTTACACGGTTTTGCCGCAAGCAATTATTACAACCTAGTGAAACATGCACTGCTATACAAAGAGTTGCCATTTAAAGAAAACCTGATTTACCCTAGTAGTGAAGCATTATTAGCAGTTAGCCCTGCAGGAAAAGTACCTGTTCTTACCACTCTTGATGGCTTGAATATTTCAGAGTCGAGTGTTATTTGTGACTTTATCGAAGAAACTTATCCTGAAATAGCACTTTATCCAGCAAACGCCAGTGAACGTGCCATTGTGCGCCAAATCATGAAAATGGCAGAGCTTTACTTTGAACTGCCAAGCAGACGCCTGATACCTTATGCATTTACAGGTACTGAAGCGCCAGAATCAGTTAAAGCAGAGGTACGCCAAGTATTAGCACGTGGCATTACCGGTTTAAATCGCTTATGTCAGTTTTCACCTTGGGTTGCAGGCGAGCAATTTACCATGGCTGACATCTATCTTTACTATGTCAACACAATTGTTAGCGCTTTTGGTTCTAGTCAACTTAACTGGGATGTACTGGCAGAAGTAGCTGGAATGAAGCCATGGAACGATAGCATGAGCCAATCGGCCATTGCTCAAAAAGTAGAAGCCGATCGCCAAGCAAACATGCCTGAGTTTATGCAGAAAGTGACCGCTCAGATCCAAGCAGCGAATGCAGTGTAGCGTTTGCTTGTAAAACAAGCGGCATCATGACAGGTAAAATACGCAGCATAAAAATTACTATTTTTTATTCAAATGACTAACAAAGTACAGTCAATATAATCAACTTATTGGCTAATAAATTTCTTATTTGCAGGAGCAAACATTATGACAGAATCAAATATCCAACTAACTTCAACAATCAATGAAGACAATAAATTAACACTTGCCCTAAAAAACATCGACATACCAAAACCTAGTGCCGATGAAGTGGTTATTCGTATTGAAGCCGCTCCACTTAATCCATCAGACTTAGCTGTGCTTTTCAGTGTTGCAGATATGACAACAGCCAAGCAATCAGGTACTGCACAAAGCCCTGTGATCACGGCATATGTTCCTGCTAAGTTTATGCCTGCGGTTAAGGCGCGTGTTGGTAAAGCAATACCTGTCGGTAATGAAGGAGCTGGAACTGTTATAGCGGCAGGTTCATCACCTGCAGCGCAAGCATTAATGGGTAAAACCGTGGCCGTAATTGGTGGTGGTACTTATCGTCAATATATTGCTGCCAACGTGCAAAGCTGCTTACCATTAAAAGCAGGCACTACGGCAAAAGAAGGCGCATCTTCTTTTGTTAACCCACTTACGGCATTAGCTATGGTTGAAACTATGCGTGCTGAAGGTCATAAAGCCATTATCCATGCCGCGGCTGCATCAAACCTTGGTCAAATGTTAAATCGTATTTGTCTTGCTGATGGCGTTGATTTAATTAACATTGTCCGTAAAACCGAACAAGAAACATTATTACGTGATATGGGGGCAAAGTATGTTGTGAATTCAAGTAGTGATAGTTTTCTTGCTGACTTAACCGCAGCAATTATTGAAACCGGTGCTACGATTGCATTTGACCCTATTGGTGGTGGTAAACTGACAAGTGATATTCTTAATTGTATGGAAGTAGCTGCGTCTCGAGATATGAAAGAGCACAGTGTTTATGGCTCTGATACCTTTAAACAAGTGTATATTTATGGTGCGTTAGACCGTGGCCCTATCACATTAAATCGTAACTTTGGTTTCGCATGGGGTGTTAATGGTTTCTTACTATTCAATGCGTTAGGTAAGTTAGACACTAAAACAGTTATAGCAATGCGCAAACGTGTTGCAGATGAAATCACAACAACATTTGCTAGTCACTACACTCATGAAGTGTCATTAGCAGAGGTATTACAATTACAGTCGATGGCCGCTTATTCTAAACAAGCGACAGGTGAAAAGTACTTGATCACTCCTCAACGTTAATTGCTCCTCAAGGTTGAGGTCTGGTAAATAAATCGACGATGAACCTACCTACAAGCAGATACTGCAATCAGTATCTGCTTTTTTATATAATGAAAATATATATAAAAAACTGTTCCTGAAATTTTTTGCTATTAACTTTTCGATGTTAGTTTTGTTGGTGTTGGCTTTGTTGATATTAGTTTTGTTGTTGACTGTAAATTTGTTAGCCAGTATTTGTTGTCAATGATAAGCCATATAATATGCGCTTGAGCTATATAACCCCGCTAACACGAGCTTATTTTAAAACTTTCTTGACGAACTAGCCGAGGCTTTATTTTACGGCCTTTGTCAGATGATTTCTGCATCGATGTAAAGTGCCATAATAGCTAAATTATATCTCTATGGTTAACTCGGTCAAGTGCTAATCAATACAGGCAGAAGCTAAAACAGGTATAACACAACGAATACAGGGTAAAACACGATGATAATAAGGGCTAGAAATTAAGTACATTAATTGTTTCTTTGTATCAATAGCAACACAAAAGAGTTTTCACATTTGATGACAGCTAAAGGGTAATCAACAACGGTTGTGCTATCCATTTTGACTCAGGGGCTTTTATTTTTCTTCAGTTCGCGTACTTTATTAAAAGCAATATAAAAAGCCTGTCATTGTTCAGACTCATTAGCGCAAAAATAAGGCTTTATGGTATGGGTATACATTTTTAAGCGAACTAATTACTTATTCATTGTTAATTGTTCATTGTTCATTGTTGGCAGCTTAAGCTATACCTACGACAAGCGTAAAAAAAGCGCCTCTCACGTTACTACATTAATCGGTATTGTATTTGTATGATGTCGCCCTTAATTTGGTTTTTCTGATAATTTTACTATTGAAAAATGATGTTGTTGCTAAATCAACGGTTGAAACTTCACTATAACTCTCCTATAACGAGAGGGTTAAAAGGAAAAATGGCAATTAACTAGCACTTCGCATGCGAATGCCTAACTATATTGTCACTAATTTTACTGTGCAGGAGGTACATTATGAATGTTTAAAAGGTTTCAGCCATACAAAAATATAGCTTTAATACTATTAGTGAGTGTTTTTCTGGTAAGTTGTGCATCTCAACCGCCAGCAAATGCCTACGATCCTCCGGGCTTCTTTATGGGATTGTTGCATGGTTTCTGTATTTTATTCAGTTTAATTGCGAGTGTATTTACCGATATTAGGATTTATTCTTTTCCTAACACTGGCGGTTGGTATGATTTTGGTTATTTTATAGGGGCTAGTATATTTCTCGGGGGTAGTGGTGCAAGTTCAAACTAGTGCTAAAAATAATTTAATGCTTAAAGGAAAACTCGTGTTTGATCGAATCAAGGAAACGATGTCCAAAGGTGTTTAGCATTCATTAGCCGTCATCATCGTCATGCTTGTTGCTGGGCCCGAAGTGATGATGAGTATCAAGCTTATGGCAATGGTTGAGTTACAGGGCGCTCTAACATTTGTATTAATGTACGCTTCGGGGCTAAAGTTATTTTTTGCTAAGATTATGGTTAACTACAAAAAGTTTCAACGCTATTCTATTTTTTTGTTCCTTGTCTTAGTGTATTAAAGCAAATGCCTTCTTTAGTGATTCATGTAATACCTGAACCTACACTGATCATCAGCGGCCTTAGCTTTATTACTGTCGCGATGTCATGTAGTTATATTAGCTATTTTTTAGGCATATAACGTAGTTAAGTGACTGAGCAATAAGAAGTCCTTTATTGCTCATTAACAGCAAACAACTTATCAAAGGAATTCATCATGTCGATAGGTATGAGTTTCACTTTAAAAGCAAAACAACCAAAGCAAAAACGTTGTGAGCGATGTGGGCAATACTCTCCTAAGTCCTTAGATGAATGTATCCATTGCTCTGTGCTGACCAACTCAGAATTGGCGAGATTTAAAGCTGAACATCAAGAGAAACTTCAGCATAATTCTACTTTTGGGAAATACCTATTATTGGCGGCAGGCTTTATAGCTTTGTTATTGCTGCTCAGTTACTTATAGCGCTAAACTAAATTTAAAGTGACGAAGATTATTATTTTTTCGCATTTAGTAGGCAAACCGCTTGAGCGGTTATGCCCGAGGTAGCCCTTTTTTACAAAATCAATAAGCGTTCCTTTGCTCGAAATCTTCTGTTAAATATTCAACAAATTCAATTTCATAGCCGTCTGTATCAACAAAGTAAGTATTGTGACGAACGCCTGGTGCACCATCACCTTGCTTACCCAAAAAACCCGCAACTTCTAGACGTTGCGTTATTTGTGCTAACTCGTTAGTCACGAAAGCAAAATGGCTTAGACCCACTTGAAATTTACGATTATCACGAATATTACTTTCACCATGATCGCTAAAAGCTAGGTAAATATCGTCATCGCCAAAATGCAACCAGCGCCTTGGTTTACCATACCATGTTGACTGCCCTTCTCCTCTGATACGCCAATGTGGAAAAGCAGCCTGATAAAATGCTAATGCTGGTGAAATATCTTTTACAACTAAATTTAAATGTTCCAAATACAACATGATAACTCCTCGTATGATTCTTTTATTTTTAATAGACTAAGTCGTTACTTATTTAATAACGTCGCAGAGTAAATCTCTAACGTGCGAGAAATAACCTTTGCAGCAAAATTACTTGTCTCTGATTGCCCTAGGTTTTTTGAATGTTTTTTCGGATAATTTTTTAGTAAAGCTTTCATTGCCTTGCTCCTTTGCGTTAATCTGGGTACAAGCATAAAACCTCAAGCTAACTTGAGGTAAAGAATTACTTTCAATAAATTATAAAAAAGAAGAGATCTATGCTCGAGGAAGCTAAGTTAAGTGTTGGACAAGTTGCCAAACGCTGCGGTGTAAAAATATCAACTTTACATTTTTACGAACAAATAGGTTTAATCAAAAGTCTGCGTAATCAAGGCAATCAACGACGCTACAAACGTGAAGTATTACGGCGTATTTCAGTCATCAAGGCCGCTCAAAAAATGGGCGTAACATTAGATGCATATTCTCATGCATCGCGATCACCTAATACCATCTAAGCCGATCATCTAATA
>OJHO01000731.1_pt1 | contig 13078 bp, 12 predicted proteins | sample 1595311 | NCBI WGS metagenome assembly OJHO01 (sample SAMN05416879, study PRJEB24817) | seawater metagenome | isolation source: Sea water | place: Canada:Atlantic | collected 2013-11 | reverse complement strand
TTGCCTCTTGTCTCGTGGGCTCGGAGATGTGTATAAGAGACAGATACCGGCGCGATGGCCGGAGACGACCGGGTGATCAGCGCGGTGTTTCGTGAAACCGGGGTAATCCGCGCGCGCGAGTCCGTGGCCGCTGTCGATGCCGTCACGGCGCTCGCCGCGGGGCGGCGGCCTGCCGGCAACCGGGTCGGCATCATCTCTGTCACCGGCGGGCTTGGCGTCGAGATGACCGATCTGGCCGAAAGCGCGGGGTTCGAGGTGCCGGTGCTGGCCGAGGCGACGCAGACCGCACTATCGCGCTATGTGCCGTTCTACGGGTCGGTCTCGAACCCGGTCGACCTGACCGGCGTGGTTCTGGCGAATCCCACCTATGTGGGTCGCTGTCTGGAGGCCGTTGCCGATGATCCGGGCGTCGATATCGCTATCGCAATCATCACATTTGTGCCGGATCAACAGTTCATCGAAGCCTTGGCCGAAGCGTTCGACAGCACCGGCAAGCCGATCCTGATCGTCTGGACCGGCGCTGCGCGCAGTAATGCCTCGGGCGAGGCGCTGCGCGAACGGGCTGTTCCGGTGTATGATTCGCCCGCACGGGCGGCGTCGGGCCTTGCGGCGCTGGCAGCCACGACGGGAGAAGTATCATGACCCCGAGAGAAACACTGGAAAGCTGGCACTGTGCCGGGCGTAAAGTGGTGCACGAGGCTGACGCGAAGGACCTGCTGCAGCGGATCGGCATACCGGTGCCAAAACGCAACCCCGCCGAAGGGCGCTGTGTCGCCAAGCTGTGTCACGACGACTATCCGCATAAATCCGATCATGGCCTTGTCCGGCTGGGTCTCTCGCCCGAAGAGGCGAAGCGAGCCACCACCGAAATGGCGCAACGGTTCCCGGGCGGCACGACGCTGATCGAGGAAATGGAAGACGGGTCCGTGGCCGAATGGATCATCGGCTGTAAACGCGACGACACTTTTGGCCCGATCGTTCTGGCCGGTCCCGGCGGCATTCTGGTGGAACTGATCGACGCAGCCGAAATCCGGCTCGCTCCGGCAAAGCCACAAACCGCCGAATCTATGGTGCGCTCGGGTCCGGGCGCCAGGATGCTGGCGGGCCTGCGCGGCGCGGAACCGGCCGACCGGGGGGCTCTGGCGGACTTGATTTCGCGCATATCTGTTTTCTTTGCCGAAAACGCCGATCTGATCTCGGAAATTGAAATCAACCCTGTGATGGTTCGGGCGGACGGGAAAGGATTGGTCGCTGCCGATGCCTTGATCGTGTTGTCACCCAAGACGGACCAACAGGAGAATTTAACGTGATACGTCACCCTTTCGGAGAGTTGTCACTGGGCCAGACCGGCGTGTCGAGCGGGCGAACGATGACGGAAACCGATGTCGTCAATTTCTGCATGCTCACCGGGAACTGGCTTGAGCTGCATTCCAACATCGAGCATGCCAAGGAAGCAATCTACGGCCAGCGCCTTGTTCAGGGCAGCCTCGTGTTTTCCATCGTTAATGCCATGATCCCCTTCGACAGCTCCGTGCTCGCCGCCTTCTACGGCTGCGACAAGCTGCGCTTTCTGCGGCCCACGTTCATCAACGACACCCTCTGGGCGCGCGTGGAAATCGTCAATCTGAAGGACCATGACGAAAAGCACGGCGTCGTGACCAGCAAGCTGGAAGGCATCAACCAACGCGACGAAACAGTCCTGCGCTGCGAATTCAGTCTGCTGATCCGGAAGACCCGTCTGGATCGTCCCGGAGAACCGCCCAAAGTAAGGGCCGCGCACGACGCCACGCAGGGAGAGAGCGCATGAACTTTCTGACACCCGAACAGGAAATGTGGCGCACGACCGTCGAGCGTTTCATCGACGAGGAAATCGGCCGCGACTATATCCGCAAATGCGATCTTGAGCGCGCATATCCCTATGAGGCCTATGAAAAGGTCGCCAAGCAGGGCTGGCTGGGCATCCTCTTTTCCGAGGAAAGCGGCGGGCTGGGCGGCGATATCATGGATTATGCCCTGATGTGCGAGGGGCTGGCGAAATACGGTTTCGATTTTTCCACCGGTCTGATGGTCGCCACCTTCACCGCGATGAACATCGAGAAATTCGGCACGCCCGAACAGAAAGAGCGCTACATCCAGCCGTTCCTTGATGGCGACATCCGCTTCTCGATTTCGATCTCCGAACCCGGCGCGGGGTCGGACGCGGCTTCGACCAAGACCCGCGCGCGGCGTGATGGCAATGGCTGGGTGGTCAAGGGGCAAAAGCTCTGGTGCTCGGGGGCAAAGGCCGACAATGCGATTCTGGCCATGCTGACCCGCACTGACCCCGACGCCCCCAAGCACAAAGGGCTTTCGGTGTTCCTGATCCCCAACGACGCTGAAGGGCTGGACATCCGCAAGCTGCCGACCCTGGCGCGGCGCGCAACGGGCACCACCGAGATTTTCGTCGACGATGTGAAACTGCCCGCCGACGCGCTGCTGGGCACCGAAAACGAAGGCTGGAAAATCATCACCGACCATCTGGAACTGGAACGCGTCGTCGTGGCCGCCGCCTATGTCGGCAATGCCCAGACTGCCGTGGATGATGCGCTGCGTTACGCGCACGAACGGATCCAGTTCGACAAGCCGATCTTCGACTTTCAGGTGATCCGCCACATGCTGGCCGATATGCAGACCCAGGTCGACGCCGCGCGGTTGCTGGTCTATCGTGCCGCCAACCTTGCCGCGGCCAAAACGCCCTGCACGCGCGAAGTGTCGATGGCAAAGCTCTTTGCCTCTGAGACCCTGCAAACCGTCACACGCAACGGCATGCAGATCCTCGGCGGTCATTCCATGCTGCCGGAGGCGGATATGGAACGGTATTTCCGTGAAGGAATGCAAAGCACCATCGGCGGCGGGACATCGCAGATCCAGCGCACGCTGATCGCCAAGACCATGCGCCCGAACTGACGTCGGGACCGCATCGGAACGACGGAACAACAGGGAGAAAGAGCATATGAAGAACGGACGCGATCCGGTGATCGTCGGCCTTGCCGACGCGCCAATCGAGGATGGGAAATTCGTCACCAAGGCGTCGGTCCTGGGCCATGCCGCCTTAGTGGCAAAGGCCGCCGTTGAAGAAGCGGGCCTGACGCTGGACGATGTCGATGGTCTTCTGACCGCTGGCATGTGGGGTGTGCCGGGGCCGGGACAGTTGGCCACGGTAACGCTGGGCGAATATCTGGGCATCATGCCGACCTACGTTGACGGTACCAATATCGGCGGCTCTGCCTTTGAAGCGCATGTCGCCCACGCCGCGATGGCATTGCGCGAGGGCTATTGCGAGGTTGCGCTGATCGTTTACAGCTCCGACCAGAAATCCCTGCGCAGCCGCAATCTGGGCGGGCGTCCTTCGGTGCTGTCCATGCAACACGAAACCCCCTACGGAATGCCGACGCCTGTGGGCGGTTACGCGATGGCGGCGCAGCGGCACATGCACGAATACGGCACCACTTCCGAGAACCTTGCCGAGATCGCCGTCGCCACCCGGAAATGGGCGCAGCTGAACCCCGCCGCAACGCGGCGCGATCCGCTGACCGTCGACGACGTTCTGTCCAGCACGATGATCTCGGAACCGCTGCACCTGCTCGACTGCTGCCTTGTCACCGACGGCGCGGGCGCCATCGTTATGACCACCGCCGAACGCGCCAAGAACCTCAGGACCAAACCCGTTGCGGTCAAGGGCTATGGCGAGGCGCACACCCATTGGGCCATCGCAGAGATGCCCGACCTTGCCCGTCTGCTGCCGGCGCAAAAGGCCGGCGAAACCGCGATGAAAATGGCCGGTGTAAGCCCTTCCGATATTGACGTGGTCGAGGTCTACGACAGTTTCACCATCACGGTGCTGCTGACGCTGGAGGCGCTCGGTTTCTGCAAGATCGGCGAAGGCGGCGATTTTGTCTCTGGTCAACGCACGGCGCCGCGCGGCGCCTTTCCGATGAACACCAATGGCGGCGGCCTGTCCGCGCTGCATCCGGGCATGTACGGGATATTCCTGCTGATCGAGGCCACCCGCCAGTTGCGGGGCGTCTGCGGCGACCGGCAGGTCGCGGGTGCCGAGACCGCGCTGGTGCATGGCACGGGGGGCACGCTGTCCTCTGGCGCGACCGTGATTTTGCAGAAGGACTGAGCCGATGAGCACTGAAAAACCGCTTCCAGTGATCGACCACGACAGCGCCCCCTATTGGCAGGCCGCACACGAGGGCCGCCTTGACATCCCGCTGTGCGGCGATTGTGGCAAGCATCACTTCTATCCACGGGCGATCTGCCCGTATTGCCATTCCGACAATCTGAATTTCGATACGGTCAGCGGGCGGGGCGAGGTGCATACCTTTACCATCGCCCGCCGCCCGGCGGGCCCGGCCTTTGCTGACGACGTTCCCTATGTTGTCGCGCTGATCGAACTGGAAGAAGGCCCGCGGATGATGAGCCGGATCCAGACCGACGACCCGGAGAAAGTGCATATCGGGGCCAAGGTCGAAGTGACCTTCGTGAAAGCCAGCGACGAGATCAGCTTTCCTTACTTCAGGATGACCTGAGACAGCAGGCACAGGTCCGCGCAACCAATCGTAAAAGGGCCGCCGCAGGTATTTTTCGGCGGCCCCGTTCTTTGAAAAAGCAGCGGCGTCACCCGGTGCTGAGGGTCTGCCGCTCTCCGCGCAGAAACCGCCAGACGATTAGACCGGTCAATGCCAGCCCACCGATAATATCGGCCATCGGCGCGGCATAGAACAGCAAGGCAGCCGACGCCAGAAACACCCCCCGCCCAGGTATGGACAGCGTTCCCCGAAAGTAACCGCTCAACCCGACGCTGACCGCAAAGACGGCGGCGCTTGCCACGCCCAGATCCAGAACGATCTGACCGGTGCCGCCCTGCGCCAGAATGCCCGGTCTGAACACAAACAGGAAGGGCACCACATAAACCGCCCCGGCAAGCACCAGTGCGCGACCGGCAACTTTCCAGAAATTGGCCCCGGCCAGCGCGGCGGCGGCATAGACGCTGGCGCAGACCGGCGGCGTGATGGCTGACAGGATCGCGTAGTAGAAGACGAACAGATGCGCCGTCAGTTCCGGCAGGCCAAGCCGCACGAGGCTGGGTGCTGCAACCGCTGCCGCCAGAACATAAGAGGCCGTGGTCGGCACATCCATGCCCAGCACGATCGACAGCACAGCCGCCAGCAGCAAGGCGACGATCAGGCCCTGATCGGATACCGAAAACAGCAGGTTCGAGATTTTGACCCCCGCGCCCGTCGCCGTCAGGACCTTGACGACGATCGCGGCACAGGCCAGCAACGCGGCAATCATCACCAGCGCGCGACCGGCCTCGACCATCCCCTCGTAAACGTCGCGGACCAACCCGGTCCAACATGCCTTCAGCCCCTGCTCCCGTGTGTCGCGGCCAAAGGGGCGCACGGCTGCACAGGCCAAGATCAAAACGATGATCGACGCGGCACCGGCAAAGCTTGGTGTGTAGCCCTGGAACAAAAAGTAGATCACTGTCCCAATGGGCAGAAACAGCGGGATCGCCTTGTCGGGTGCCAGGAAATCCGCCGGTTTCGGCATTTCGTTTTTCGGTGTGGGCTGAAGGCCCGTGCGGCGCGCATAAAGGTCCACTCCGAGCCATATCGCGAGGTAGTAGAGAAACGCCGGACCCATCGCTGCCACAGCGATTTGGGTGTAGGGAATGTTCAGGAACTCAGCCATGATGAAGGCCCCCGCCCCCATCACCGGCGGCGTCAGCTGACCGGCGGAAGACGCAACCGCCTCGACCGCGCCGGCAAAGGCCGGCGGATAGCGCAGCCGCTTCATTGTTGGGATCGTAATCGACCCAGTCGCCATCACATTGGCCACCGCCGATCCGGTCACCGTCCCGAACATCGCCGAGGACAGCGCGCAGACCTTCGCAGGGCCGCCGAAGGTGCGCCCGGCGATCCATGTCGCCATCTTCATGAACACGTCGGTCGCCCCGGTGGACAAAAGCAACGCCCCCAGAAGCACATAGATCGTGATGACCCGCGCGCCCACATCCGCAAGATAGCCGAAAATACCGGTGGTCGAGCTGTAGAAGGTCTCGACCGCCGTGCGGGCCGAAACGCGCGGCGGGCGCCAGCCCCCGTCGATCAGATCGTATCCGAAGTAATAATAAAGAACGGTAATCAGTGCCAGCAAGGGCAGGAACCACCCGATCACCCGCCGGGCCGCTTCGAGCGTCAGCAAGACGGCCAGCAACCCGGCCGCCTTGTCGAGCGGCCCGTACTGCACCATGATGTCGGAAAAGCGATCCCGGTTGAGGATCACATAGAGGCACACGCCAAAGGCCAGCAGCCCGAGCGTGATGTCGATGGTCCGCTCCAGCCCGTTTCGACCGCCGGTCCGCGCTGCACGCGCGGCGTAAAGGAAAAAGGCACCGCCCAGACCGAAGCCGATAAAGATCGGTCGTTGAACCAGCGGTTCGAACTGTCCGAACAGGGCATTGTAGAAATGCAAAGCGACAAATGCCGCAAACAGCGCGCCGAGCGCCTGTGTTCCGCGCCGTTGCCAGGGCGAAGCCTCGGCCGATGAGTGTTTCATTGTCGTGTTCCCCTTCAGGCGGCGGGGCGCAAATGGCGCCCCACTCGACCGGTCCTTCCGATCGGCAGCGTGACCGTCCGCAGTGCGGAATCAGTTACCCACGGCTTCTTTCCAGTAGCGCGCCGCACCCGGATGATAGACGATACCGGCCTCCATCGTCGCGACGGCATCGGCTGCAATGTCGTACTCCGTCAATTGCGGCCAGGCCTCGACCAGCAGGTCCATGTTCTGGTGGATGCTGCGCGAGATGTCATAGGCCGTGTCGTCGTCCATGACGCCCGTTCGTGTCAGGAAAAAGACGTTAAGCTTGGGCACCCGCATCTCCTCGGACCCCGCAATAAGGCCTGCCGGAAGGGTTGTGAAACCGACGCCTTCCATGGCTTGTGTCGCCGCTTTCTCCTGCTCTTCGGAGAAACCGATCAACCGCATCTCTGTGCTGGTCATCAACTCTTGCAAGGTCGCATCGACAGAGTTTGCGGCCCCGTATTTGCTGTAACCGATGATCTGGCGGTTCTTGATGCCTTCCACCGCGTCCCCGACGGCTCCGTGCACGAGGTCGGCGTTGATGTCGAACATCGACAGGACGGTGGTTGTCAGGTTCTCGGCAGCCGATCCGCGAATACCTGGATTGAATTTCTTGCCATCCAGATCGTCAAGCGTGGTCACACCCGATGCTTCGGTTGCGGCAATCAGCAGCACCGACGCGCTGTAGGGATACAGCGCCACCGTATCGGAAATGGCGTTTCCGTCGAACTTGCCGGTTCCGTTTCGGGCAGCGATCAGAATGTCAGTGGTGGCAAGGCCGAGATCGATTTCATCCCGCGCGAGGCGCAGAACATTGTCCACGCTGGCGCCGGTTTCGATCACGTTGACGGTGGTATCCTCCATACCGGTCTCGATCGCCTTGCTCATCGCGACCGAGATCGTAAAGTGGCTGGACGTCGGGCTCGTGGTCCCCATCGTAAGGTCTTTGGCCGAAACCGCGCCGCCCACAAGAAGGGCACTGAGCGCCACTGCGGTGCCGATGGGCCCCCTGCTTCCGATTGTTTTGCGTTTGAACATGTCTTCCTCCCAGTTGTTGTTCAGAATTACCCGTACTTGCGCGTCAGGCGCGCAAAGTTCCGGTCTTGTCGATCCGCTCACGCAGAGCCGTCAGTTCCTCCTCTGTTGGCAGCGGCGTTTGCGGCACGTTCTGAGTGATCCCAAGGTCAAACCCCGTGTGGCGCTGAACCTCTGCGGCCGTATGGCCCGCGTGGACAGATTTCAGTCGCATCCGCAGCGTCGCCGGGTCGAAATCCAGAACCGCGCGGGGTGTCACTACGAACCGCGGCCCTTCGTTGGTCAGGCCGGCGACGCGCTTTGCCTCGGGGCCGGAAAGGTGCCCCGGTATGGTGACGAAATCTACTTTTTCGACAAAATTCCGCGTCGTATGAAGCGTCGGGCAGATGTAGAACCGCGTCGAAGTGTGGCAGTAGGACAGGTTGGCCGCCCCCGGTCCGCGCACCTTGGGCGCGTGCAGCGTGCCACCGACGTGATGCAGGTTGATGTTGCCATAAGCGTCATGCTGCAACCCGCTGTGAAAGAAGAAATCCAACCCGTGATGGCTGTGGCCGAAAAGCTCGATGAAGGTTTCGGCGGCCTCGCAGCGGCCCAGGGCGCGGTCGTCCAGCATAGAGGGATAGAGCCGTCCCGGCTCGGGGTTGAAGAACATCTCTCCGCCGACTGTCAGGTTGGGTGCGTGCAGTTCGCGCGCCAGCGCGATCGCCGCCATCGGCACCAGAGCCGCCGCACCCGCCGCCCCCAGTTCGCCATCGGCCAGGTCGCGGGCCAGCACCACGACCATCTGCTCAAGGGGGGAAATCGCAGCACTCATCCTTTCCGCGCCTCCGCGTTAAGCTGCGCCAGATATTCTGCGCCCCCGACTGTTTTTATATAGTCTTTCTGATCTTTCGGCCCGGTCACATGGCGCGCGATGTAGGCATCCAGTCCCGCGCGGTCGCTGGCCCGGGCGGCGTCGCCCAGATCGGCGTAGGCGTCGATATGATCCTCGTCCATCGCGTAATTGGGGAAGCTCGCGGTTGGGTGTGCGCCGTAAGGCACCTCGACTACGACGTCGACATAGTGTGATGGCACCGTGACCCGTGACGGGTCATCAAGGATCACCTCGTCCGGCACGATCCTGTCCACGCTGGCAATGACCATGTCCGAGGCGCGCGCCATCAGCTGATCGGCATAGACCATCGTGCTGAGATGGCGCAGGTTCCCCCAACGGTCAGCTTCCTGCGCGTGCAGGAAGGTGACGCTGGGCCGGATCGGTCCGACGGCGTGGATGCGGCGGCCCGAAAACGGACAGTCGATTTCGCGGATCAGCGGATTGTGCTTCAGCACGTCCGACCCCCGCAACGCGTCGATCGGCTGAAACGGCACACCGTGGGCCGACGCCATCAGCCCCCCAACCACGGTCAAGGCATCAAGTGCATGTGCAGTCACCTGCCCCGCCTCGACCGCGCTTCGGAAATTGGGGCAGAGACGGTTTTCCAGCGTGACGCCGGGAATGAACCCCTGCTCGACCGCGCCCGCCGCGATCATCAGATCGACGTCATAGCCCGCACCGGGCGAGGAATAGATATGCAGGCCCTTTGCCCCCACCGCCAGCAGCCCGCGCACCAGAGCGACCGGCCTGCCCTGCTTGAACAGCCCGCCAAGGCACAGGTCCGGACGTTCCCGCAAAGCGTCCCGGGCCCGGCGCGCTGCGTCCTGCAGCCCCGTGACCTTGCTGCGGCGCGTGAGTGTCGTTTGGCCTTCCATTGTTCGGTACGTCGCTCCGATGCTGCTGTTTTACCGGGCCGACCGCCGGGGAGTTTTCGCAGAACAACTGTACTGGAACGCACGCGATCCAGCACCTTCCGGGATGCGACAGGGAGGATCGAACACATATGTGCGATTGTCCGCGCAGGGCGCAGATCAGGACATCAGAGCAGCCCTGCCGCGACACCGCCGGCAACAATGAGGGCAATGAGAAAGATGCTGACCAAACCGAATAGCCCGTTCCATCCCAAACCGATGGTCAGGGGCCGTTCCCCCACGATGGAAGACGCATAAACGACGGCGGTGATGGCAAGCCTCATACAAATGATGCTGCTCCATCCACCGGCCAGCGCAAGGCCCGGAGCAAGGGGTGACAAACCATCCACGCCGATGCGAATGACCACTTCCGCCAGCAACACCACCGAGATCATCGGGTGTATACCCAGCAGCCCCGTCAGGAATACCGTCATGATCAACAGCACAACGGTCACGTCAGGCCGCGTTGCGATCCAGCCAAGAGGGTCGGCAATCCATTCGACGGGACGACCTCAAGTGCAACGAGGCCAATAAACCCCGCCGAAGCGATAACGCTCATTTCGGTCGCGAATCCCGGTGCCCGTTTCACGAACCGTCACGACATGTGGCAAATGCTGCCGACGCCCTTGCGCAGACCCGACCAGAGAAGCGCATAAACCGGCACGATGGTGATCAGGGCGGTCTGGAAACTGTATTCCGTCGCTCTGTCCAGTATCACGACGATGCCACCCAGCATAAGGATATGACCCGTAACGATCACGACCGACCAACGGGCCCAGCCCGGCAAGTCCCCGGTCAGGGGCGCGACCCTGCCGCGCGCCGACGGCGGACGTCACCATTCGACCGAGTCGAACAACCCCCCAAGAAAAAGCACCCCCGGCCAGCCGGGTTGCGTGCGGCGGGCCGTTTCAAAGCATCAATGGACGGCATCTGCATCCGCTGTTACGAGGCATTTGGCGTGCCTGCAAAGGTGCGCCAGTTCCGGACACGCTGGTCGGGCTGTGATGTCCTGGATGCCAGCTTCATCCGCAGCGGCCCGCAATGCGCCTTTGCCTTCCAGACCATTCGCGCAGACATCCCCAACCGCAGTTGCGCTTCGCTTCGACGTTATTCCGACACGTCCGGCGTTTGATCTCCAAAGGGTTCAGATGAAGGATGGCCTTCAGGCTGCTTTAACCCTGCGGGGATCACAACGCGATAGCCCAGTTCAACACATATGTGCGAAAAGGGGGTCATCCGAATTGATAGCACCTCCTGACTTGAGGCAATGTGCAGTACCAGAGAGGATCAGGACATGGTCAGCGATTTCACCCGCCGTCTGACGCGGTTCATCACCGCGCGGCATCGGCTGGACACGCCAAATGCCGAGCAGGCCGCGCTTTGCGTGGAAGATACGGTGGCTGTTATCTACGGCGGCTGGCACGCGCCGGTGGTCCGCCGGCTGGCGGCACTTGACGGGGACGAGGCCGCAACGCCGGTGGGTTCCGTCGGAAAGCGCGGCGTCGAACGGGTCGCGTTCCTCAACGCCGTCGCCGGTCATGCGCTGGATTTCGACGATGTCCACACCCTCAGCGTCACCCACCCCAGTGTAGTGCTGGTGCCCGCGCTGCTGGCCATGGCAGAGGCTCGACCGGAGACGACCGCCCGCGTCGCCCCCGCCCTTGCGGTGGGAACAGCCGTCAATGTGGCGCTGGGTGAGGTTCTGGGCTTTGGTCACTATGCCAAGGGCTGGCACGCCACCTCGACGATCGGGGCAGTGGCGGCGGCGGCGGCGGTCGCGCATCAGCTTGACCTTGACGAAGCCGCCATCGGCAATGCCCTGTCGCTGGCCGCATCGCTTGCAGGCGGATTGCAGATCAATTTCGGCGCGATGGCCAAGCCGATTCAGGCTGGCAATACCGCCCTCGTCGGGGTGCGGGCCGCCCGCATGGCCGAGGCCGGAATCACCGGTGCGCCCGATATTTTCGCGCCGCGCGGATTCTTCGATCTTTATGCCGGTCCGGACGGGCTTGCTGCCGACCCTGCCAAGGTGGAGCCAAGAATTGATCTCGGCAGCGTGTCACGCAAGCTTTATCCCTGCTGCTATTTCACCCACAGGATGATCGCCGCAGGGCGGCACCTTTACGCCCAACGCGGAGGAAACGCGGTGCCCGATGGCTCTGTGATCGAAATGACAGTGCCAAAGGGCGTGATGCTGCCCTTGCATATCGTTGATCCCAACGACGGAACAGAAGCCAAGTTCTGCGCCGCCTATACCTTGTCGGCGGCCCTGCACCAGGGCCGGGTCGGGCTTGCGGATTTCGACGACGACAGCCCTCACCGTCCCGAGATTCGCAGGCTCATGAGCATGGTAAACATCGATACCGAACCGGACGCCGGACCGGATCGCGTCGGTGTGGACCACGGGGCGGTCCATGTCCGCCTGCGCAGGGGGAACGAAACCCTTGCCGAAACCTCGGTCGCGGCGCATCCCGGTTCGCCCGCAGACCCGGCAAATCCCGCCGAGATCGGCGAGAAGATCGCCGATTGTCTTGAGAAATACCGCAAGGACGGTGGCACGCCACCCGCCACGGGGGCGTTTCGTAAGGAACTGCGCACACGTCTTCATTTGCCGCCGCTGCGCGATCCGGCGACCCCCGATGGCAAATCGGACCGGTCCCGGAACAGAACACCGGGACACGGCGTGGCTGCCGCCAACCAAGCACCTATTGAAAGGACCACCTGATGGAATCGATGATCCATGACATGGCCGAGCGGCTTTTCCGCGACCATGTCAGCCACGGCCTGCGCGCGGATGCCGCTGCAGGGCAATGCCCCGAGACGCTCTGGACTCGGATCGAAGAGGCCGGGCTGCACATGGCCCTGGTGCCCGAAAAGGCTGGCGGTTTTGGCGTGCCCGCCGCCGAGGCGCTTGGGCTGGTGCGCATTGCCGGTGCGCACGGCTTGCCGTTGCCTCTGGCCGAAACACTGATTGCAAATGCGGTACTGGCGGGCGCGGGTCTGGCGCTGCCGCGCGGCAGGCTGACCATCGCCGAGGGCGTGGCCCTGCGGCTGGAACGGCGCGGCGGTGCACTCCATACGAGCGGGCACATGGCGATGGTGCCTTTTGCCCGCTGGGCGGACCGGATCGTGACCATCGCCGCGCTGGACGGCGTCGATCATGTTCTGTTCCTGCCGGTCAAGGATCTGACAGTCACGCCGGCGCAGGATCTCGCGGGGATGCCGCGCGACGATGTTGCGGTCGACCTTGCGCTAACGGACGCCGATGCCGCTCCCGCGCACCGATCGATGGGCGGAATGCGCGGGCTTGGTGCGCTTGTCCGCAGTCTGGCCACGGCCGGCGCGCTGGAGACTATCCTGCGGATGAGCGTCGAATACGCCAACGACCGGGTTCAATTCGGGCGGCCGATCGGCAAGTTTCAGTCGATACAACAGTACCTTGCGACATTGGCCGGAGAAACCGCCGCAGCGCGTGCGGCCGCCGAAATGGCGGCCGGCAGCTATGACACCGCCGCCTTCGCGCTGACCGTTGCCGCCGCCAAAAGCCGCTCCGGAGAAGCTGCGCAGACGGTCGGTGCGCTGGCCCACCAGATTCACGGGGCCATCGGCTATACCGAGGAACATGCGC
>OJHO01000718.1_pt1 | contig 13234 bp, 9 predicted proteins | sample 1595311 | NCBI WGS metagenome assembly OJHO01 (sample SAMN05416879, study PRJEB24817) | seawater metagenome | isolation source: Sea water | place: Canada:Atlantic | collected 2013-11 | reverse complement strand
CGCAGATCCAGCGTGGCAATGGGCATCAACTCCAGGGCCCCCGCGAATACCGCCAAGCCTCCGGCGGAGTCTGCCAGCGAGTAAAGTACGCTGGTGCAGATTTCTTTTGTATCCTTATGGGCGAACATCCATGACTGCGGGGTTAGCCGCATACAGACCTGGCCCTGGTCTACCGAGACAACTTGCATGCCCAGATCCCTGCCGTGAGGAACCTGTTCGGTGAACTGCCACGCCGTCGTCACAGCGTCACTGTGCTGAAGTTTGTTCAGATCGTTCATCAGATCCGCCCAGTCTGACATGCATTTCGCGCAGGGGCGGAAGTGTAGAGGACCAGTGGATTGTCATAGGTCATTGCCATGGCGTTCTCTTGTGAGTAGCATTGTTTCCAAAGTTTGGTTGGTCAACCAACCAAAAGTCAACACTTTGTTAATCCAAATGGCACGGCACCGGTGTAATGGCGTGCGATCAGTGAAACGAATCGAATGATGGCTGCTCTGATGATTAATAAACGGGATTGCTCAGGAGATGGTTAAGCCATGGTTGACAGACAGATTACCCCTGCAAGCAAATTAGGCGATCAGGGTAACGTTTTGTCTAACGCCGCCCGGCTCTTTCGAGAGAAAGGTTTTGAAAGGACGTCTCTAAAGGAGATTGCCGAAGCCTGCAATATGCTGCCCGGAAGTCTGTATTATCGTTACAGCAGCAAGGAAGCGCTGCTCGTTGAGCTGATGCGTCGGGGAGTAGACCTGGTTACAACAGAGGTTGAAACCGCGTACGCCAGCTCGGACGATCCCGTGGAACGATTGCGTCTTTGTATCAACGCACATTTGCACGCCCTGCTGGTTGATTCGGATACGGTTTACGTACTTTTGTTTGAGTGGCGTTCACTGAGCGCGGAGGCCCGCGGGGACATCATCGCTTTGCGTGACCAGTATGAATCCCTTTGGGCCGAGATCATCGAAACGATGATTGAGCAAGGCGTGATTCGGAAGGATGTCAATGCTCGCCTGCTTCGCCTAATCGGCCTCGGGGCGCTCAACTGGGTCGCAACCTGGTTTGATCCGAAAGGTGTCTATACACTCGACGGCATTGGTGATTTTGTCTGGAACGTCATCATGGATGGTGTAATCAGGAAAAGTGTACGAACATAGGCACTGGCTCCCCAAGCGTAATTAGCGCCGGTTTATGTTTGTTAATCACGTGTATAGATGGTGTGTGATCTGACGTTTAGCCTGAATTGCTCAGGTGGCTGGCCAAACCAGCGTTTGAAGGCGCGTCTGAAATTGGCACTGTCGTGATAATTCATCAACGCGGCAATGGCCTCGATTGACAGTTCGCTGTCACGCAGGTATAGCGCTGCCTGCTGAGACAGAATCTCGTCACGGATTTTTCGAAAACTGCTGCCTTCATGGTTGAGTTTACGCGCCAGGGTGCGTTTGCTGATGAACAGAGAAGCAGCCGCTTCCTCTTCACTGAGCGTTCCCGGCGGCCGGGACAACATCATCTTCTTCAGCCGGGTCTGGTAGCTTGGCTTATCGGACTGAAGTTGCGCAAGCATGGCTTCACACTGTCGCATGGCCAGATGATAGTTTTCATGATTGGCAGAGGCGTTTGGTTCCCGACACAAGGCCATCGGCAAGCTGAGTTTTAATTGGCTGCAATCAAAGTGAATCTGCCCGGACAAAAAGTCCGAATACGTTGCGTGATACTCGGGTTTCGGATGGGCAAAGCATACTTCAGCCTCGCGCAAAGGGCGGCCAACCATGAACTCGCCGAATTCGAAAAGTGCCTTGACCATCGCATCCGACAGGCAACGCTGTATGTCATCGTCTAATGGCCCCAGGTACTGCAGAATACATTCCAAACGCTCACCGACTTGCTGCAAGTGCAACTGGATGAAGCTCGCGCGCGTGGGCAGGAATGTCCGAATCGCGTGTAGAGCAGTGAGGAGGTCGGGGCTGCTGTAAGCCACGAACCCCATTGCTCCGTGGGTTGCCGGAGTCATTCGTTTACCCAGCCTTAACCCAAATTCTGGCTGGCCGGACAGATCCATTGCATTACGCAGGATCTGTATCTGCTGAGCCACAGTAAGCAGTCCGTCCTCGCTCAAAAATTGCGTCACCCCAAGTCCAGTGCCCCGCAGCAGACGCGGAAGTTGTCTGGCTGTCAGATTCAGCTCACGTGCAACTAGCCGTGAGTAATTCGATGGAATATCCGGACCGGGACTTTGCAACTCCTCCATTTTCTTCCGCGCCGCCATCATTGATACCCCCCTTCCTAAAGTTTCGCCATTTTGTCTTCAAATGACCCCTGCTTGTCAAGAAATGACCTGAAAAATATGCTGGCAGACAGGCAATATCTGTCAATCATCAATGCTGGTAGGAGAACAACATTGGGCAAAGTTACGTTTATCGAACATGATCAAACTGAACATGTCGCAGAATTCAAAGCTGGTTCCTCGGTAATGCAAATCGCTGTTGATAGCGCCATTCCCGGTATCGACGGGGATTGTGGGGGGGAGTGCGCCTGCGGTACCTGCCACGTTATCGTCACGAACGAATGGTTCAGCAAGACAGGCACGCCTGGCAATGAGGAAGAACAAATGCTGTCAATGACACCGGAGCGGGCGAGCACTTCGCGCCTGGGCTGCCAGGTGGTACTGACTGATGAAATGGACGGCATGACCGTGCATTTACCCGAGTTCCAGATGTGAACACAGGAGGACGCATGCCAACACTGCCCAGAACATTTGACGACATTCAGTCCCGACTGATTAACGCCACCTCCAGGGTGGTGCCGATGCAGAGGCAAATTCAGGGACTGAAATTCTTAATGAGCGCCAAGAGGAAGACCTTCGGCCCACGCCGACCGATGCCCGAATTCGTTGAAACACCCATCCCGGACGTTAACACGCTGGCCCTTGAGGACATCGATGTCAGCAATCCGTTTTTATACCGGCAGGGTCAGTGGCGCGCCTATTTCAAACGGTTGCGTGATGAGGCGCCGGTCCATTACCAGAAGAACAGCCCTTTCGGCCCCTTCTGGTCGGTAACTCGGTTTGAAGACATCCTGTTCGTGGATAAGAGTCACGACCTGTTTTCCGCCGAGCCGCAAATCATTCTCGGTGACCCTCCGGAGGGGCTGTCGGTGGAAATGTTCATAGCGATGGATCCGCCGAAACACGATGTGCAGCGCAGCTCGGTGCAGGGAGTAGTGGCACCGAAAAACCTGAAGGAGATGGAGGGGCTGATCCGATCACGCACCGGCGATGTGCTTGACAGCCTGCCTACAGACAAACCCTTTAACTGGGTACCTGCTGTTTCCAAGGAACTCACAGGCCGCATGCTGGCGACGCTTCTGGATTTTCCTTACGAGGAACGCCACAAGCTGGTTGAGTGGTCGGACAGAATGGCAGGTGCAGCATCGGCCACCGGCGGGGAGTTTGCCGATGAAAATGCCATGTTTGACGACGCGGCAGACATGGCCCGGTCTTTCTCCAGGCTTTGGCGGGACAAGGAGGCGCGCCGCGCAGCAGGCGAGGAGCCCGGTTTCGATTTGATCAGCCTGTTGCAGAGCAACAAAGAAACGAAAGACCTGATCAATCGGCCGATGGAGTTTATCGGTAATTTGACGCTGCTCATAGTCGGCGGCAACGATACGACGCGCAACTCGATGAGTGGTGGCCTGGTGGCCATGAACGAATTCCCCAGGGAATTTGAAAAATTGAAGGCAAAACCGGAGTTGATTCCGAACATGGTGTCGGAAATCATCCGCTGGCAAACGCCGCTGGCCTATATGCGCCGAATCGCCAAGCAGGATGTCGAACTGGGCGGCCAGACCATCAAGAAGGGTGATCGAGTTGTCATGTGGTACGCGTCGGGTAACCGGGACGAGCGCAAATTTGACAACCCCGATCAGTTCATCATTGATCGCAAGGACGCACGAAACCACATGTCGTTCGGCTATGGGGTTCACCGTTGCATGGGCAACCGTCTGGCTGAACTGCAACTGCGCATCCTCTGGGAAGAAATACTCAAGCGTTTTGACAACATCGAAGTCGTCGAAGAGCCCGAGCGGGTGCAGTCCAACTTCGTGCGGGGCTATTCCAGGTTGATGGTCAAACTGACACCGAACAGTTAATTAACCGATTGACCAGGATGGCATCCGAACGTGTGGAGAGTCCAATCCCAGGGCACAGCGAAAGAGATAGCCTATGGTAAGCAAACGTAAAGAGAGGACGGTCATTGTTGGCGGTGGGCACGCAGCAGGTGCCCTCCTGACAGCCTTACTCCAAAAAAAATATCAACATGAGGTCGTTCTGGTGGGGAATGAACCTCATCCGCCCTACCATCGACCGCCGCTGTCCAAGAATTACCTGACAGGAGACGTTGATCAGGAGTCGCTGTACCTGAAACCGCGCTCGGTATACGAGAACGCAGGCCATCAGTTGCGGCTCGGTGTGCGCGTCGAACAAATTGATCGGGACAGTAGCACCATCAGCTTGTCGGATCAGAGCAGGCTGCAATACGATCGACTGGTCCTGGCCACCGGGTCACACCTTCGACACCTGAACGCGCCCGGGGCTGACTTAAATGGCATTCATTACCTGCACGACATAGCTGATTCAGAGGTACTGCGTGAACAGTTAGTTGCTGGAAAGCGCCTGGTCGTCGTGGGTGGTGGTTACATCGGCCTTGAGGTGGCGGCCAGTGCCAACAAAAAAGGTGTTAATGTCACGGTGCTAGAAGCCGCCGAACGTCTTATGCAGCGCGTTACGGGCCCGGAAATATCAGCGTTCCTTTACGACAAACACCGTGGCGCCGGCGTGGACGTACGTCTGAACACAGCGGTAACCGGCTTCGAAGCGGGCGATCAGGGGCATGTGGCTGGCGTGACGTTGGCGGACGGAAGCACCGTACCGGCCGACATCGTCCTTGTGTCGATCGGCATTATCCCGGAAACCGCTCTGGCTAAGGACGCCGGCCTGCCCTGTGATAACGGTATTATTGTTGACGAATTTACCCGTACCGAGGACCCCGCCATCTTGGCGATCGGTGACTGCACCCGGCACCGGAATCTTTTCTTCGAGAAGATGCAACGACTCGAGTCTGTCGCCAATGCTGTCGATCAGGCTCGTACAGCCGCGGCAACCCTGATGGGTGAGGAGAAACCCTATGATAGCGTTCCATGGTTCTGGTCAAACCAGTACGATGTTCGTCTGCAGATGGTAGGATTGTCGCAAAATCATGATCAGCGAGTGGTTCGAGGCACCCCCGAGGATAAAGGATTTGCCGTGTTCTATCTCCGCGAAGGCTGTGTTATTGCTGTTGACGCGGTCAACCTGCCCCTTGCTTTTTTGGTAGGCAAGACACTCGTTCAACAACGCAGAACGATCAACCCGGAACTAATAGAGGATCCGGATACTGAACTGAAATCTTTGGTGAACGGAAGGCTCCAGAGTTGAAGGCAATATGTTGCGTGGCAACCGAAGCAGCCAGTCACCGGAGTGAGCCAATAAATATGAACTTGATCCTCTTAACAATAAAAGATTGTGACTTTGCGCGACCGCTATGGGTTGAGGTGTATATCACTGAATCTTGGTTAAATCACACCAAGCACTTAATGTTTTCGGCCTCTTCTGTTGGAAGTGTCACTGTTGAAGCCGTTGGAAAGTGGCATCCAAGAACGGGCTACTCAGGGTTCAAACTGCAGGCAGTCTGTAAGTCAAACAGAGTGAGATTCAGGCTTTTTGGAGATGTAAATGGGAGGCGGGTTCTGACATCCGATATTGATATCAGGACACTTGACCAATTGAATCAAAGGTATGGCGCTAATGAAACAGTTTTTTATAGCAAGGACGTACCAGTGCTGATGGCAATCTATTACTCAACTAAACGGTTAGAGGTTTTTAAATAACGTTTGCTGGCTGCATTCAGCAACCTTTTGATCGGTGAAAAATATCTGCTGGCGTAGGCCTCAAGTTTGGGAATTCTCGAACATATGATGAAAGAAATGATTTGGGTCACTTAGGGAGACTCTGAATAAGTCCCCAAAATCAGCGATAATACGGCCGTCGTCAACCGCATAGGATCGTTGCCACCATGGATCAGATCACCTTCTCCGAAGCCGAGTACCAGACCAAAAAGCGCAAAACCCGCCGCGAGATCTTTCTGGAACGGATGGACAAGCTGATTCCGTGGAAGCAGCTGGAAAAGAAGGTAGCCCGTTATTACCCCAAGGGCCAGAACGGACGGCCTCCCTATCCTTTGTCTGCCATGCTGCGCGTTCACTGCATGCAGTTGTTCTATAACCTCAGCGATCCGGCCATGGAAGATGCATTGTACGAGATCGAATCCATGCGCCAGTTCGCTGGCCTGAAGCTCGATCGTCTGCCAGACGAAACAACGATCCTTAAGTTCCGTCATTTTCTGGAGCAGCATGGTCTCGGCAAGGTGCTGTTCAAAGAGGTGAACAAGCACCTGGAGAAAAACGGCCTGATGCTGCGTGAAGGCAGCATTGTTGATGCCACCATCATCTCTGCGTCCAGCTCCACAAAGAACAGTTCTGGCAAGCGCGATCCGGAGATGCACCAAACCCGAAAGGGCAACGAATGGCAGTTCGGCATGAAGATGCACATTGGCGTCGACGACACACTGGGCCTTATCCATAGCATCGACACCACTGCTGCCAATGTCCATGACATTGTGCCTTCCGGCAAACTGCTGCACGGTGAAGAGCGCCGAGTCTTTGGTGATGCCGGCTACCTCGGCATACAAAAGCGAGGCGAGCACAAGCACCGTAAAAATGTGTCTTGGTTCATCGCCAAGCGCCCGGGTTCACGGAAGGCCCTGAATGCTGACAAGCTGAAAGCCGAGAAAATCAAAGCCAGCATCCCCTCAAAAGTGGAACATCCGTTCCGGTACATCAAGCAGGTGTTCGGCTACAACAAGGTTCGCTATCGCGGCCTGTCGAAAAACACCAACCGGCTGCACTTGTTGGCCGCGTTCAGTAATCTGTTAATCGGTGAAAAATACCTGCTGGCATAGGGGCAGTGTGCCTATTTTCCGCCAAAATGGCGGGAAACGGGCAGAAAACATACAAATAAATGGAGAGTTGCGTCTGAATTTTCCGTTTTCTGCTGGCTCAAACGGATGCTGGTGAAAATCGACGGTTATTCAGACCTTCCTTAGCTTTCTGTAATTGGCGAGTACAATGTATGCGCCGCGAACATGATCAGTCTTTGTTCGTCATGGCATCGAACACGTTTTTGTGGCTAACTGAGACCAACGTTTTATTAACGTACTGGAAGACCGATTTGCCGATGGAGATTCTTGATAACCTGCTTCATCGATACCCCCTTCGATTTCGCAGTGTGGCAAGCCCCAATATCCTAGACACCTGACAGCTTTGTGAAGTACTGCTTTTCTAAGGAGGCTCTGAATAAGTCTCCAAAATCAGCGATAATACGGCCATCGTCAATCGCATAGGATCGTTGCCAGCATGGATCAGATCACCTTCTCCGAAGCCGAATACCAGACCAAGAAGCGCAAGACCCGTCGCGAGATCTTTCTGGAACGGATGGACAAGCTGATTCCGTGGAAGCAGTTGGAGAAGAAGGTAGCCCGTTATTACCCGAAGGGCCGGAACGGACGGCCCCCTTATCCGCTGCCTGCCATGCTGCGGGTTCACTGCATGCAGTTGTTCTATAACTTGAGCGATCCGGCCATGGAAGACGCGCTGTACGAGATCGAATCCATGCGGCACTTCGCGGGTCTGAAGCTGGACCGTTTGCCAGATGAGACGACGATTCTCAACTTCCGGCATTTCCTGGAGCAGCACGGTCTTGGCAAGGCGCTGTTTAAAGAGGTGAACAAACACCTGGAGAAAAACGGCTTGATGTTGCGTGAAGGAAGCATCGTAGATGCCACCATCATCTCTGCTCCCAGCTCCACCAAGAACCAAACTGGCAAGCGTGATCCGGAGATGCACCAGACCAGAAAGGGCAACGAATGGCACTTCGGCATGAAAATGCACATTGGTGTCGACGACACGTTCGGTCTGATTCATAGCATTGATACCACCGCTGCCAATGTTCACGACATCGTGCCCACCGACAAGCTGCTGCATGGTGAAGAGCAACGAGTCTTCGGCGACGCCGGTTACCTTGGCATTCAGAAGCGGGATGAGCATAAGCACCGCAAAAACGTCTCCTGGTTCATTGCCAAACGGCCTGGCACCCGGAAGACGCTGGATGCCGACAAACTGAAAGCAGAGAAGATCAAAGCCAGTGTTCGTGCCAAGGTCGAGCATCCCTTCCGGTACATCAAGCGGGTCTTTGGTTATGGCAAGGTCCGCTATCGCGGCCTTGCCAAGAACAGCAACCGGTTGCATTTGCTGGCCGCGTTTAGCAACCTGCTGATCGGTGAAAAATACATGCTGGCGTAGGGCCAGTGCGCCTGTTTTCCGCCAAAATGGCGGGAAACGGGCAAAAAACACACAAATAAAGGGAAAATAGTGTCTGAATCTTCGATTTTTTGCCGTTTAAACCCAAGATGGGCAAATATCAGCAGTTATTCAGACCTTCCCTAGAGACTTTCGCACACCACTCATTACCGGCTTCTCTATGAAACTCGACCCTGAGACATAGCCAATCACGCCGGCATTGCCGATACGATCTGACGCCCAACGAATGGCACGGATATAGCTGTCATATAGAGAATTTTTTAGGCTAGCGTCTGATTTGGCTGCATAGGTTTCCTCAATTCGAGCGTCAAGCGTCGGATAGTCCACATTCTGGTTGTTGTCGTTCTGATTGCCTTGCCCAACAGAATAAGGTGGGTTCCCCACTATCACGCGAATATCCAGCTCTTGCTGTCGCTTGCGCCGAGCGCTGTTTACTTCGAGTAACTCATCGACCAAATCAGCCTTCTCACCCATCTGGAAGGTATCTGTTAGACAAATGCCATTGAAAGGTACGTACTCAGGTTCAAAGATTAGGTCACCGGCTTCTTGGCCAGCGATGTTACCGGTCAAGATGCCGTGGTATGTCGCTTCGATGTTAATTGCAGCAATGTAATAGGCCAGTAAAACTAACTCATTGGCATGAATTTCATTTTTGTATTTTTGAGGCAAACGATCGTCGGGAATGATTCCGCTTTGGAGGAGACGAACAATGAACGTGCCTGTACCTGTAAATGGGTCTAATATATGTACGTTCTCATCGGCCATACTGCTATTGAACTCAGTTTTCAACACGTCCTCAACCGAATGGATGATGAAATCCACCACTTCGATTGGGGTATAAACAATACCAAGTCGGTCAGTCATTCTAGGGAAGGCATTGCGGAAAAATTTGTCGTAAAGCTCCACAACAATTCGTTGTTTGCCTTCCGCACTGGTGATGCCTTCAGCTCGCATTTTTACAGACTCATAAAACGACTCAAGTGTGCTTCTTTCTTTGTCCAAATGATGCTCATGGAGCTTATCCAGAACTTGTTGCATCGCCTGGGACATAGGATTGTTTTTGGCGAAGCTGTATTTCTCGAACAGCGCGTCAAACACTGGCTTGGTGATTAGATGCTGGGCCAGCATTTCAATTATTTCTTCATCGGAGATGCTATTGTTTAGGTCATCGCGCAGCTCCGCAGCAAACGCCTCAAACGCGGCTATTTCTTCAGTGTGGCTTTTGTCTTCTAGGATGGCCTGAATACGGTCAATGTGGGTATTGGCGATCTTAGCAATATCGTTCGCCCAGTCTTCCCAGTGATGCCGGTTACCACATTTCTTAACGATTTTGGCGTATAGTGCACGCTCAATATCGCCGACCTCGAATACCAGCTCTGCCTGCTGCTGATTCGGATTCGGATGGGTGGAACCGATTGAGCGTCCACCTCGGGCCCGGCCAGCTTTACGCTCTTTGGTTGATTTTTTGGTGGCCTTCGGTGTCACCCTGTCTGCAACCGCCACGACCTCCATCTTGCTGGGCATGCTGCCGTTGAATTCCAGCTTGTTGATCATGGCGTCAAAGCGGTCATCGTGGGACCGGAGGGCGTTTAGAACCTGCCAAACCACGCGGTAGGTTTCATTGTTATTTAAGGCTTCTTCGGGCTCAACGCCCGCGGGAATGACGACTGGCAGAATGACATACCCCAGGTCTTTCTCCGGGGCCAGGCGCATCACCCGGCCAACGGACTGCACCACATCTACTTGAGAGGATCGTGGTGTCAGGAACAACACGGCATCCAGGGCGGGCACATCAACACCTTCAGACAGGCAGCGCACGTTCGAAAGAATGCGGCAAGTATTGTCTTCCGTGGTAGCCTTCAACCACTCCAGCTTGGCTTCTTTTTCGCTGGCGTTCATGCCGCCGTCGACATGCTCAGCCTCGCAAGTCATGGTCAGCGCCTGATCAAGCGTGGCGTCGGGGTCCTTGTCGCGAAGCGCTGCTATCTCGGCTTCCTGATATTGCGAAACCACCGCACCAAACATCTCAGAGATCAGCTTTGAGCTTACCTTGTGGTTTTTACCCTTGTATTCCTTTTCGATGACCTGGCAAAACGCTACTGCCCGTTTCATTGGGTCTGGCTCTTGCCCCATGGTTTCAACCAAGCCCTGTTTCGATAAGGCTTTCCAGCAACCCACGATCTTTGCGGCATCATCCACTTTGAGTGAATTGTCGGCGTCTTTCAGTAGGCTCTGCAGGCGCCGGTTGACGTGGGTTTCCTCAACAGCGAGGACAATCACCTTGTAATCGACAAGCAGCTTGCGGGCCACGGCTTCGGAGAATGTGATGACATACAGTTCCTCTCCGTAGAGCGATTTGTCATCCATTGAGCAAAGCGTGACGTTCTCAGTGCTCTTGGCATCATCACCGTAGATGCGGGGAGTTGCTGTCATGTAGAGGCGTTTGTTGCCCCGGATGTAGCTGTTATCGTGAACTCGGACAAAGGCTGACTCCTCCTCACCATCAAAGGTTGCTCCGGTGGTTCGGTGCGCCTCGTCGCAGACAATCAGGTCGAAAGCCGGTATCGGGTTGGTCCCGGTGGACTGAGCCTCGTTCAAAACACCAATGGAATGATAGGTAGAGAACACAACGGTCATGGCATCGTCGCTGTGGTGATCTGCCATGTGTTTCTGCAGTGAGGCCGCGTTGGTAGTGGCTGGATATTGCAGATCACTGATGCCGGCAATCACTCGGTCATCATCTTTGCCGCGCCGTTTCCCAACATCGCTATCTGAGCAGACCGCAAAGCTTTTCAGGGGGATCGCTGATTCCTGAGTCCACTCGGTGAGTGTCTGGCCGAGAAGAGAGAGGCTGGGGACAAGGAACAGTACCCGTTTACCTTTGCCAGCCATTGCTTCGGCTATCTTCAGCGAAGTGAATGTCTTGCCTGTGCCACAGGCCATGATCAGCTTGCCACGATCAGCGCTCTTCAGCCCATTCACCGCAGCGTTGAGAGCATCAACTTGGTGTTCACGGAGTTGTTTCTGAGCCTTTAGGACTGGCTTTGTATCCTCGTGATACTGCGACCAGTCGATAACACTGTTTTCCAGGTTATGGAGGTCAATTCGGGACACAGGTGGATGCTGATTCTCCAGGGAGTCCTGGGCATTACCTGTCCATTTATCCGTCGTTGTGACAATGATCCGGTGGCTAAAATAGGTTTTGCCGGATGCGGTAAAGAAGCTGTCGATATCGCTTTTGCCGATCGTGTGGTCTGGCGAATAGTTCTTGCACTGAATTGCATGGAACTCGCCATCGGTGGTGATAGCAATCAGGTCGATGCCGGTATCTTTCTTCGTACTGATGCTCAGGTCGGCGCCGTATCGATCAACCCAGTCGGAGTAGGACAGCACCTCAGAATACTGCTCTTTGTAAAAGGGCTCCGTTTTGAAGTATTGAACCATCAGGTTCTCGAAGCTGGTTCCCTTGTCACGCTCGGTCAGCGTCATCTCTCTGAACTGCGACAGTATTCTTTGTAGGGCTGTCATCATCATTCCTTGGTCCATTGTTTTCATCAGCAGTCCAGGACGACTACTTATGGAAGTTTCGCGGTATAAGTACCAGTTAGTTAGCACGAAATCTAAATAGGGTGCCCATTACGCCGAAGTGAGGCGTTGAGCGTTGTCCGGCTAACGCCAAAATGCTGCGCCACCTCGGTCTTGGTGATTTTCGGGTCCAATAACATCGCAGCCGCTTTCTGTGTGTCCGTCTTTGACAAGGCAGGTTTCCTCCCCCCCTTTCGCCCCCGAGCCCGGGCAGCCTGTAATCCAGCCATTGTCCGCTCTCGAATCAGGTCGCGCTCAAACTCAGCCAGGGCTCCGAAGATATGAAACACCAAGCGGCCACCTGAACTGGTAGTGTCGATGGATTCCGTCAGGGACTTAAAGCCGATGCCGCGATCCTGGAGATCCTGAACAATCTCCACCAGGTCCTTCAATGATCGAGCAAGGCGATCCAGCTTCCACACGACCAAGACATCGCCCGGTCGGAGCATACGGAGACACTGCGACAACTCGGGTCGCTCACGTAAGGTTCCGGTAAATTTTTCCTGGAAGACCTGTCCGGCCCCGGCTTTCTCCAGGGCATCCACTTGGAGTTCTGGATTTTGGTCTTGGGTGCTAACGCGTGCATAACCTATGATCATAAAAGGAGCCTTTTCTTATCATAGATTGTTGTACGAGATTGTTGGACAAAAAACAAGCTGAAATCGGTTAATTTTAAGGGGTAATTCGGCGCGTTCAACAAACGACCGTTTTCTTGCTATCACGTAGTGCATGCTTCATTTGGATGTATTCGCAATTTAGTGGAGTTTAGCACCGCTGCAGCATGCTTCCTGTAACGGCCTAGAAATGCAATGCCCTCGGCGCTCCAGCTTCCATTGGCCAACCGCAAACAGATAGAAGGATTTGAAGGGGGCATCTTCGCTGGAGATACGAGGGACGGTTGTTGTTTCCGGCCATCTCCGGCTCTATACTGTTATCATATGAAGTATTGGAGCTTATCAAATGATAACTATTGAGTCCGGCGGAAAAGACAAATCCCGCAGCGAAACAATGAAGGTGTTTAAGCCTCAGCTTGAAAAGCGGACGCAAAGCGATGATGAGCTACGCGCCCAGAAAGAGCTGGTGGTGAAGATCATCTTTAACAGAAATTCTACTTACCGAAAGGGAAATTCAGACATCTGTCTCTTATACACATCTCCGAGCCCACGAGACAAGAGGCAATCTCGTA
>OJHO01000679.1_pt1 | contig 13615 bp, 16 predicted proteins | sample 1595311 | NCBI WGS metagenome assembly OJHO01 (sample SAMN05416879, study PRJEB24817) | seawater metagenome | isolation source: Sea water | place: Canada:Atlantic | collected 2013-11 | reverse complement strand
TGTGGGGCGGTAAAACGTAGCGAGGAACGAGCGAAGTTTAACCGTCCCAGCACCGTAGGTGCGAACACCAACTGTTTGTTATACGCAGTCATTTACGACTCTTAAATTTTTCTATAATAAACAATATATTGTCGTATGAATTGGCCATTACAATAGATAATTGAACTGACACTATCCCGTAAATGAAAAGCACACCAACAAAAAAAGCCATTCCCTTTTGAGGGCCATAAGCAATTACAAGGAATATACCAGAAATTACAGAGACAACTAATGCATATATATTCGGATCGCGCTTAATTTTCCATACAGTTAAAGGCCCAAATAAAATACAGGTGCCTAAAGAAACTAGAATACCTATAAATGATTCACTAATGCCCGCAATCCAAAAGACCATACCAAGAATTATGCCTAGTATTAAGGCTTGCCAGAATTCTTTACTCATGAGTTTCTATAATCGTATAACGCCCGCATTTGCGGATGGTTTGGAGCGCAGCGGAAAACCATTCCGACAACATGCGCTTGTTATATTCACTTATCCATTGCTGCTTTTTGGTTGGCTTCAATTTTTTTATTTAGCTCTTTGCCTGCTTTTATCATCTCAGGCGTTAGTTCTTGCTGCATTAATTGATAGTGCCTAGCTTGGATAATTGCTAAAGACATTGATCTTGAAATAACGAAATCATCAGAGTTGTCTAATATCTTAGCCTTGGTTTCTTCAAGGCTATTATTTTTAACATCTCTTTGAATTAACCATAAGAAAAGATCAGCCACTTGTAATCCATACGATATCTTTGAAGATTCTAATTTGAATTCTCCCAAGTCGTATTCGACTTCTTTAAATTGAGGGATGCCGCCGAATTTATCTTCTTCAAAATCGACACCAAAAAACATGCGGTGATACTCCCGCATCGTTCCTTTGAATTCATCGCTCTGATCATGAATAAGCTCAGAAACTGATACGCCATACTCTTTACAAAACCTATGCGTGGCAGTTAATAAGCTAGAAAAAGCTATAATATTCGGTGTCTGTTTTTTATATGCGCTTTTACCTTTAGCTGATATTAGAGTGAAAATATCAGGGTTATCTATCGCGTAAATTAGCCCTGCCGTGACAACTTCACATGCTCTTTTATCGCAAATATATGGAGCTTTTTCAAGTAAGGCTTTACATATATTGATTAGGCCATCCAAATCGTCTTTTAAATAACAGTTCCAAAACTCAACGTCTAGATCGTCTTCCATCATGTCGTCTATTAATATACATAATGTGTGTCTGAATAATTCAGTTGTGTACCAGAAAGGATGGACGGCGGGGTTATCCCAACAATCAAAGACAGTATCAACAAACTTTGTAGGTGCTATATACCTTTTTTGAAGTGTTGTGTAATGAAACTTCCATTGAGTACCGTCTAAAGCTTCCAACAACTCTAAGCAAAGGCTATTTACTTTCTCTTCTCCAAGTTCGTAACCATGCAATCTTTCCAACCCATTATCAGTGCAATATTTTTGAATTATTGGTGCAACTTTAGTTTCGATTTCACCAACGGATATTACTGCGCCTTGATAATAAAAAGGTGAATTTTCACTAAAAATTTCTTTGCCTGAGTGTCCTGACTCATCGGCATATATGAAAGCACCTTCTTTACCTTTGCTCATGTCTATCCTTATGTGACCATGCTGGCCTGTGAATATAACGCCGCAATAAAAGGCGAGCGGAGCGAGTCCAGCCCACGGCTTTTTGTGGGCGATTTTTGATTGCCTTGTTAAGTGTTTTTATTGCCATACTTGCTAAGTCTTTGCTGCCACCCTTGGTCGCCATAAAGCTCTCGGTGTAACCCTTCGGTAAGCCCTGAAACATCTTCGCCCTTTAGCGATATCGATAGTTCTTTTGATTTACGAGATGCCTTATCTAGATTAAATAGGAAATCGTTAATTCCGCCATCAATGCAGTAGGTTATGCACTTTATTAGAGTTTCCTTTTGTTCGGGCGAGAAAGCCTCAATTTCTTTTTGAACTTCTTTATGCCCAGGTGAATCGTAGCGTGATTCGGTTAAACCTTCGCAGAGTTCGATTGATACGTCCCTAAGCTTCTCCATTACGAGCTTACCGAGTATATCTATTTTATCACTCATAGTTTCCTTATCCTGAGACACTTAACGCTTTGCACATGGGCAACAGCAAAAGTGGCCGGATTTTTCTTTTTGGCCGCTTTTGTTGTTGTCCTATGCTGCTTATTGTTAGGTGTGGATGTCACTTCAGACGTTGACCTTTATTCCAAAGGCTCTTATTCCCGTGACCCTCTCCCTTTGTTTCTTATTCTACTTCATCCATTTTGCACGAAGACTGAAACGAAGAATTTTAAACGCTCAACTCAATCGTTAATGTGGGATGCCCCACAACTCAAACGTATTAACCTGCGATGCTTTCAACGCTTAACTTTTGCAATGAATTTGGTTCGAAAAGACACCGATTTTTAACCTAAAACACTATACATTCAGCTTGGTAGCGCACCTAACGCCCGCATATGGGGCGGCTGTAATGTAGTGAGGAACGAACGAAGTGTAAGCCGTCCCAGCAGCCGAAGGCTGCGATTATGATGCGCTTGTTAGGTTTTTAGTTAAAATTTTCCACAAAGATAATTGCCTTCGTAACGCATTTCAGTATTACTATCCATGAACATCCAATTAAATGGCCCGCATGCATACAGTACTGGATCATAGTCTTGCCTGACTAATAATACAGGAATATTATTTTGATATGTGACTTCAAAATATATTTCGCAAACTGGCAGCCTTAGTGGAATTGGGATCCCTAGCCACAGCGTAATGCCGCACCAAAAATAATCACTTTTAAATTTAACTATTCCATTAGGCACTTTTAACTTTTCACTAGGCTCACTATAACTAATATGGAAGTTTTTTGTTTCTGCAATATCTACACTAAAACCTACGCAGCCAGCTAACAATGTAAAAGCCAGGACAATTAATAATGATTTCACAGTATACCTAACAGTGGTTTATGCGACACGATGTCGCATAAACCCTTATATATGGGAAAGGCGAACAAGAGGAAAATTCCTTTAAGATCATAGCACTATCCCTGTTAATAATTTAAACAACACTATATTCAGATGTCGCTTTTGTCAATTTGATATCAAATAATACTCATTGTCGGTTAATCCAAGTCATATTTATCTAAGCCATATTTCTTATATTTTTCATATACTTAACAATTAATCCTAAATGCTGATAGGCGAACAGTCACATCCAACTATGCTTGTTTTATACATAAGGATTATGCCTATGCGACTACAACAAGAATTTAATAATGCCGTTCGTTTAGCCAATTATTCTCTGGCCACAGAACGCTCATACTGGGGCTGGGTTCGGCAATTCTTGCACTTTCATAATATGCGCCATCCAGCTGACATGGGAGGGCCTGAAATTTCTCAATTTTTAAGTCACTTAGTACTTACTAAAAACGTGGCTGTTAATACTCAAAAGCAGGCTTTAAGTGCTCTCGTTTTTTTGTATAAGCAGGTTCTAAAATTCGAAGAGGTTGATATTTCTACTTGGCAATCTGCTAAAAAGCCTAAAAAATTACCTGTCGTTTTTAGTAAACAAGAAGCTAATCAGGTTATTGCTCACTTAACCGACTCTCCCCTTCTTGCAGCATTGTTAACGTATGGTGCTGGTTTGAGGCTACAAGAAGCGCTTCGTCTTCGGGTAAAAGATATCGATTTTGGTCGCAAGGAAATTACAGTAAGAGAAGGCAAGGGAAATAAAGATAGAATAACGATGTTACCTGAAAAAGCCGTTCCATTTCTCCATTCCCATATCGATGAATGCCAGCGCTTACATCAAAAAGCACTGAATGAAAGTATTGTATTTGTGCATCTACCTAATGCCCTTGCCAAGAAATATCCGAATGCGGGTAAAGAACTTGCTTGGCAGTATATTTTTGCGAGCGATACATTAAGCAAAGATCCTCGATCAGGAAATATGGGGCGACATCACTTAAACCCTCGCACCATTCAAAAGTCCGTTAAAGAAGCAATTAAGAAATCAGGGATTCATAAACACGCAAGCTGCCATACGTTTAGGCATTCTTTTGCTACGCATTTATTAGAGGGTGGTTACGATATTAGGACAGTGCAGGAGCTTTTAGGCCACGCCGATGTGAATACGACGATGATTTACACCCATGTATTAAACAAAGGTGGTCGCGGGGTGATAGCCCCGCTGATAGTTAAAGCAGATTGTTTTAACTAAAGGGTAAGAAAGAGTTAAGAAAACTCTCCATGTGCCTGCTGGTCAGCATGGTACGAAGATCGAACCATTGGGCCACTGGCAACGTGTTTAAAGCCAAGCTCTGTCGCAATTCTGCCAAGCTCGTCAAACGCTTCTGGTGTTACAAAGCGATCCACTGGTAAGTGGTTTTTACTTGGCTGCAGATATTGCCCTAACGTAATCATGTCGACGTTGTGTTCACGAAGGTCTTTCATTACTTCGATCACTTCTTCGTCGGTTTCACCTAGGCCTAGCATGATGCCAGATTTGGTTTTGACCTGTGGGCAACGTTCTTTGTATTTTTGCAGAAGCTCTAACGACCATTTGTAGTCTGAACCTGGGCGCGATTCTTTGTACAGGCGCGGTACGGTTTCTAGGTTGTGGTTGAATACGTCAGGAACGTTATCTTCCATAATCGCCAGTGCTACATCCATACGGCCACGGAAGTCAGGAACCAGCACTTCAATTTCGATGGTTGGACTCAGTGCGCGTGTTTCACGAATACAGTCGACGAAGTGTTGTGCCCCCCCGTCACGCAAGTCATCACGGTCTACCGAGGTGATTACTACGTATTTTAGTTTCATGTCGGCAATGGCAATGGCCAAACTTTTGGGTTCGTCTTTGTTCAGTTCATTCGGACGACCATGGGCTACGTCGCAGAATGGGCAACGACGTGTACAGATGTCTCCCATAATCATGAAGGTGGCCGTTCCACCACCAAAGCATTCGCCTAGGTTTGGGCAGTTGGCTTCTTCACAAACGGTGTGAAGCTTGTGTTTGCGTAGCTTTTCTTTGATTTCACTGATTTTGGGTGACGCAGGTATGCGTACTCGAATCCAATCTGGCTTGCGCGGCATGGTTTCGGTTGGAATTACTTTTATTGGAATTCGGGCGACTTTTTCAGCCCCTCGAAGTTTTTCACCTTGTACTGCGCGTTGCGTTTTTGGCTTGGCAGTTTTCTCTAAATCAGTCATAAACACCTAGTACGGCTAGTGGCTCTTGAGTGAGCGTTTTATGCGGGAAGTTCGATGTGCTTAGTATACTGCAAGCAATGTGTTAAGTGGTGCTTTAACTGTGTGCTTACGCGTTCGAATACGGTTTTTTGATTTTCGTCAGTTAACCATTCACTGGCTAGCAGTTCGGTTTTCATTTGTGTCATGGCCATTCCTGCATACCCACAAGGGTTAATGCGTTGAAAGGGCTCCATGTCCATATCGATGTTGATCGCTAGGCCATGAAAGGAGCGGCCTTGTTTTATGCGTAGGCCTAATGAGGCTATTTTGGCATCGCCTATGGATTGCTGCACATAAACGCCGGGGGCATCTTTTTTGGGCGCGCTATCTATACCGAAGTCTTTTAATGTGGCCACAATGGCATCTTCGATGGCGCTGACCAGTTCTCGTGGCCCCCAGCCTTTGCGTTTAATGTCGATCATTAAATACACAACCAATTGGCCTGGGCCGTGATAAGTTACTTGGCCACCACGATCGCTTTGTACCACGGGGATGTCGCCAGCAAATAAAACGTGTTCGGGTTTACCGGCTTGGCCTTGGGTAAAAACGCGCTGATGCTGCAATAGCCAGATTTCGTCTTGGCTATCTTCGTCTCTGTTTTGCGTGAAGTGCAGCATTCTTTCGTGGGTTTGATGATAGTCCAGCGGGATAATTGCTGTATTTTCATCATGAAAATCGCGCACGATAAGTACCGAGTGATCATGATCTCTAGCGTTCTCTACGTCAGCCGTTGTAGCGTTTGTTATGTTAACGTCAGCCGCTGGGTCCGTCATCACATTACCATTTTGACACATTCAAGTGATGTGAGTTCTGTATGCAGCTTGGCTAGCTGATCTTCACCCGTAGCGGTAATGTACAGTGTAATCGAGCGGAACGTGCCTTTGGCACTGTCTTTTGCGTGTACTTTACTGACGTCGAGGTTGGCATCATAACGACGCATCACTTCGATAATAATGGTGTCGTAGCCTGCAATACATTGGCCAACGACTTTTATCGGGTAGTTGGCACAAGGGAATTCTATTTTAGGTGCGTCTTTTGGAACACTAGCACCCTTTGGTAGGGTGCTTTTAATCGGCATTTTCATTTCTATTTACCTGTTCTTGGCTTTTACGCCTAACCTTCACCGCCAAACAACTTTATAAAGAATAGCTTAATGCCGTCCCAAAGGCGGCTGAAGAAACCAGATTCCGTTACATCGGTTAAAACAACTAATGAGCGCTCGGCTAATACTTTGTCGTTTAAGCGAATGGTTAAAGTACCTTGGTTATCACCGGTATTAAGCGGTGCTTCTATAAATTCATTCGTCAGTGTTTCAATTTCTAATTGTTCTTTCGCGCCGCGTGCGATGGTGATGAATAAGTCATTCGCGATGCCGACATCAAATTGCGTTTCTTCACCAAACCAAACCGGTAGCGTTTTGATGCTATCGCCTGCTTGATATAAGCGGTGGGTTTCAAAGTAGCGGAAGCCATAGGTTAATAACTTTTGCGTTTCTGTTGCGCGAGCATTTTCGCTTTTGGTGCCCATCACGACGGCAATTAGACGCATACCATTTCGCTCGGCAGACGCGGTTAAGCAAAATCCTGCTTCATCGGTATGACCTGTTTTTAAGCCATCAACACTTGGGTCGCGCCACAAAAGCTTGTTGCGGTTTGGTTGGCGAATTTTATTGAATTCGAAATATTTTTCTTTATACAGTGAATAATATTCTGGGTGATCGTTAATAATTGCTTGCGCTAAAATCGCCATGTCGCGAGCACTCGAGAAGTGACCTTTCGCAGGCCAGCCTGTGGCATTTTTAAACTGAGTATTCACCATGCCCATACGCTGTGTATGTTTATTCATCAGATCAACAAAGGCGTCTTCTGAACCGGCTACGTATTCTGATACGGCAATACTGGCATCGTTACCCGACTGAATAATAATGCCTTTGATAAGGTCGATTAATGCAACATCGCGGCCTTCGCGGATGAACATTTTTGAACCGCCCATCTTCCAAGCTTTAATACTAACAGGAACCTGATCTTGTTCATTCAGGTTGCCCAAGGCCAATTCGTGAGTGGCTAAATAGCTCGTCATCATTTTGGTCATACTGGCCGGCGGCAATTGCTTGTCAGCATTTTTCTGGACTAAGATCTCGCCACTGGCGGCATCCATTAGCACGTAGGCTGTTGCATTTAAAACAGGTGGTTTTGGAATAATTACCGAGTTCGCTTGAACCGATGACATTGCGCAGCTAGCGGTAATAACAACCGCTATGCTGGCTTTAACAATTTTTAGGAATTTCATAAGCGTATAATTTGAATAATATATAGGTGAATTTAAAAAGTGAATTCTATAAATGATGCTCGCATTGTATCAGTTCAAACGCCTGCATCATAGCTGGTGTGCCGCGAGCACTAGCGGATTAGGCAGCTGATTGTTATTCAAAATGGAAATGACTTTATCCATTTCCTGCCCTTCTGGTATGGGGCCAATTCTTACTTTATGCAAGCTACGGGTATTGTTCGTTATTATATCCACAGGCCACTGCTGCAAGGTTTGAAGCTTTTGCTGCAACGCTTTGGCTGATTGCTCGTTGCTTAACGCAACCACTTGCAGCCATTTTTCTGGGCCTTTCGACGGCGCAGAAATAACTTCTAAACTCACGGCTGCCGTTCCCATCTTATGAATTCCCAGCTTTACCGCGGCGGCGTAAGATAAGTCGACAATTCGGCCTTCATGAAATGGCCCACGATCATTCACTCGTACGATCACAGATTCTTGATTATCAAGACGCGTTACTTTGACATAACTCGGAATCGGCAACGTTTTATGCGCTGCCGTCATCTGGTACACATCGTAAATCTCACCATTTGAGGTCGCATGACCATGAAACTTCATGCCGTACCAAGAAGCAAAACCTTGCTGTTTAAACCCTGCGCCTTGCGACATCACGGCATATTCTTGGCCTAGCACCGTATATCGACGCGGATTTCCCATTGAGCTTAATGGCTCAGCTTTTACTTCAGCATCTTTCAACGATGCAGGGTCTAATATCGGATTCGGTAGAAAGTCTTGGGCGTGTTGATAACGTCCAGTACTACAAGCGCTTATGTTCAATAAGCTGATAAAAAGGCCGATCAAAGTAATCAGCCTTATAGAGTGGGGAATTTTCATAAGGGGGTTTGAATTATTTAATCGCTTGGCTTAGTTGGTAAACGGCCATAGCGTACATTCTGCTGTGGTTATAGCGAGTAATGACATAGAAGTTATGATTGCCTAACCAGAACTCAGCCCCCTCTTCGCCCATTAGCTTTACTAAGGTTGCACTCGCATCATCGGCAACATCTTCGGTTGGCATAACGCCCAACGCTTTTAGTTCGCCAGCGGTCCATTTAGGCTTTAAACGATCATTAACCGCTTCTTCGTAATCAGTGCCTTTTACGTTAACGCGCTGAGTGACCGCTCCGTCTTGCTTCCAACCATGACGTTTAAAGTAGTTAGCCACACTGCCAATGGCATCCGCTTTATTGGTCCATAAGTCTTTTTTATTATCGCCGTCATAGTCAATGGCGTAATAACGATAGCTGCTAGGAATAAACTGTCCATAACCCATAGCGCCGGCATAAGAACCTTTAACATCACCAGGGTTTACGCCTTGCTCTTGACTCAAGACAAAGAACTCTTTGAGCTCACGCCAAAATAGAGAACGCTTTGGGTAATCAAATGCTAAGGTCGATAAAGAATCCAGTACGCGATAATTACCTTGGCGTTTTCCATAGAAGGTTTCTACACCGATAATGGCACCAATAATTTCTTTGGGTACACCAAATTCTTTTTCTGCTTTTACTAACAGTTCAGCATTATCTTTTAGAAACTGCTTACCTTCTTCAATGCGTTTTTCTGTTAAGAAAATTTTGCGATAGTCGGCCCACGTTTTGGTTTTTTCAGCGGGGCGAGAAATAGCGGTCAATACTGACTCTAAACGCTCAGCTTGAGAGAGCCAAGCTTTCGCTTGCTCAGGCTTTATGCCGTGCTCTGCTTCTAGTTCTTTTGCAAATTCGTTGAAACGTTCATGCTGTTCGTAGCCTGCATTAACTACCGTGCTGCCCATAAGTGCTGCACATGTGCTAATAAGTAATGCGATTTTTTTCACAATAATTCCTATTATTTCCGATTAAACGTGGTGACGATGATTATTTTAAAGTGTCTATTTAACATCATGAGTATACATCGACATCATAATGCCAAATCCAGCCAACAAGCTAACGACCGATGTTCCGCCCCAGCTTACCAGAGGTAAAGGCACTCCGACCACCGGTAATAACCCACTAACCATGCCGATGTTCACAAAAACATAGATGAAGAAAGTTACAATTAAACTGCCTGATAGCAAACGCCCAAAAAGCGTACTGCATTTTGCAGCTATATGAAGGCCGCGTAGCAGTATGAGAAAATATAACGTGAGCAATAGCAATACGCCGATCAGCCCCAATTCTTCAGCCAGTACGGCAATAATAAAATCCGTATGGCTCTCTGGTAGAAACTCTAATTGCGATTGAGTTCCCTGCATCCAGCCTTTTCCTTCAATTCCGCCAGAACCAATCGCTGTTTTTGATTGAATAATATTCCAGCCCGAGCCCAGCGGATCACTTTCAGGATTTAAAAATGTCAGTACCCGCTGCTTCTGATAGCTGTGCATCACAAAAAACCACATTAAGGGCGCACAAGCGGCAACCGTGCCAATCATTGAAAAGATAATCCACCACGGCATGCCTGCAAAAAAGAGAACAATCAGCCCCGAAGTGCCAATAAGAATCGAGGTCCCTAGGTCGGGTTGTTTCAAAATCAATACCAAAGGAATCGCAATCAGTCCCATCGCTTTGGCTAAAGTAAATAACTTAGGCGGCGAGCCTTTCGTTGCCATATACCAGGCGACTAATAACGGCAGGGCTAACTTCATTAATTCTGACGGCTGAAAACGTGGCAAACCTGGAATGGCCAACCAGCGCTGAGCGCCTTTACCTGTCACGCCCATTACTAATACGCCGACCAAGGCAAGGATTCCTAACAAATATGCCCAAGGGGCCAGTAGTTGATAAATTCTGGGCGGTATTTGCGCGGCCACGACCAATACCGTAAAGCCAATCAGGTAATGGATCGCTTGTTTTTGCACCATTGCGATACTTTGTCCACTGGCACTATAAAGTATCAGCAAGCCCGAAGCGCAGAGTACGATAAGTAAAATAAGCAAAGGAAGATCTATATGAATGCGGGCAAATAATACCTTGCTGCGCTCAAAGCCTGCTTGGTTAGCTCCCGCAACGGGCATTTGATGACTAAAATCAGTACTTGCCATTAGCCTTGTGCTCCTAACAAATATTCCTGCATAACCGCTTTCGCAACAGGCCCAGCTGTTCGACCAGCAGACTCTCCGTTTTCAATAATCACGGCAATGGCAATGGTTGGGTTTTCGACCGGGGCAAAGGCAACAAATAATGCATGATCTCGATTACGCTCGGCCATAGTTTCAGAATCGTATTCTTCGTGCTGTGCAATACTCACAACTTGCGAGGTCCCTGTTTTGGCAGCCATGGTGAAGTTCAAGTTATGTCTCAAGGAACGCCCTGTGCCTTTATAGCTAGTAATAACGGCATCCATCGCTTTAAACATTTTGTCCCAGTTTTTAGGATCTTTTAATATAATATTATCGAGGGCCTTAGAATCATCAACCGTGGAGTCGCCCCCTAAGGTGTCCATTAAGCGTGGCGTGTGCCATTCACCCTTTGCCGCTAGCACTGCGGTAGCGGTTGCTAGCTGCATAGGGGTTGCCAACATAAAGCCTTGGCCAATCCCTAAATTCAAGGTATCGCCCGCATACCAAGAGCGGCGACGTTTATCTTTTTTCCACTCGCGGTCAGGCAATAAACCCGACAATGCATTAGGCACGTCTAAGGTCATATTGCGACCAAAGCCAAATTGGGCCAAAAACGGCGAGATTTCATCAACGGTGGTTTTAAACGCGGCATCATAAAAGTAGGTATCGCACGACTCTACAATCGCATCATGCAGGTCTACATGGCCATGACCCGTTCGTTTCCAGTCACGATATAAGCGGTCATCGTTTTCTAGCTTGTACCAACCATTGTCGGCAATTTTATCTTTCCAAGTAACCGCTCCCGCTTCTAAAAACGACAAACCCAAAAATGGTTTCAAGGTCGACGCCGGTGGATATTGTCCGCGAATCGCGCGATTGAATAACGGTAGGTCGGGATTTTTACGTAAGCCTGAATACTCTTTATGGGAAATCCCCGTCACAAATGAGTTCGGGTTATAACTCGGGTTGCTGTACTGCGTTAAAATGCCTCCTGTCGCAACATCGATGGCAACAACGGCACCACGGTAGCCTTCCATCGCCTTAGCAGCCGCTTTTTGCAAGCGTAAGTCCAAATGCAATACCAAATCTTTACCCGGCACGGGGTCAACTTGCTCGATCACTTGTAAGATTCGCCCTCGGGCATTGGTTTCTACTTTCTGATAACCAACCTGCCCGTGCAACGCGTCTTCGTAACGTTTTTCGATGCCTAATTTACCGATATGCTTAGTGGCACTGTATTGTTTTTTATCGAGTCGCTGCGTTTCTTTTTCGTTAATGCGGCCAACATACCCAAGGGCATGAACGGTCAATTCGCCTTCTGGGTAGTGGCGTACGAGGCGTGCTTCCACATCGATGCCTGGCAAATAAAAACGGTTTACCATCACTTGTGCAATTTCTTCTTCCGTTAGCTGATACTTAACAACGACGGCTTCATAAGGGCGACGTCTGTATTTTAAACGCTTAAGGAATTGCTCTTCATCGCGTTCGCTGATTGAAATTAAACTTTTTAAATACGATAAGGTTGAATCAACATCGTTCACCCTTTCTTTTACAAGCGTCAGGCTGTAGCTAGGCACGTTCTCAGCCAGCAGTACGCCATTGCGATCGTAGATTAAGCCTCGGTTGGGGGCGATAGGTCTAAGTTGAATTCGATTGTTTTCAGACAGGTCTTGATATTTTTGGTGTTCAACAATTTGTAAAAACGCGATACGGCTAGCTAATACGGAGAGTAAAATAAAGATAAAAATCGTGATGAAGATGGCGCGACTGCGGAACAGCCTTTGTTCTGCCTGTTTATTTCTGAACGAATTCCCCCGCATTCCTACTTCTCGCTTTTTTATTATTAGCTACTGATTAGGTTGATCTTATTTATGGTACGGATGATTTTGCAGAATCGTCCAAGCACGATAAACCTGCTCTGCCATTACAATACGGACGAGGGGATGTGGCAAGGTTAAATTTGATAGTGACCAGCGCTGATTAGCACGTGCCATAACGTCATCGCTCATGCCATCGGGACCACCAATCAATAAACAGATGTCTTTGCCATCCATTCGCCAATTGGCTAATTGCTCACTCAGTTGCTCGGTACTCCAGGGCTTGCCTTTAACATCGAGCGCCACCACCCATTCTTGAGGTTTGATGGCTTTTAACAGCATTTCGCCTTCTTGCTGTTTAACCTTAGCCACAGAGGTACTTTTACCTCGGTGGCCGCTGGCGAGTTCCACCAGCTCTAAGCTGCAATCAGAAGGTAGGCGCTTGGCATATTCTTTATAGCCTTGCTCTACCCAAGATGGCATCTTTTGGCCGACGGCTAATAATCGTAATTTCATAGGTCTATTTTCTTATGAGTCTACGATTATTCTACGTCTTGCGACTCTTTAGCTTGCTCTTCGCTAGGCTCGCCCCATAGGCGCTCTAGGTCATAAAAGTTGCGCGCTTGCTCAGTCATTACGTGAACAATCACATCACCTAAGTCTAATAACATCCAGTCAGATGAATCACGGCCTTCAGCCCCTAAAGGCTTAAGTCCATTCGCTTTGGCTTCAGTAGAAGCGTTATCACAAACGGCTTGGGCGTGCTTTTTTGACGTGCCAGTCGCTAGGATCATGTAATCAGTTACCGAAGTACGGCCTTGTACATCAATCACAGTGATGTCTTTAGCCTTCATGTCTTCTAGGGCATTGATAACTAATTGTTTAATTTCTTCAGGTTGCATTGAGTCTTCGCTTTCGCTTTCAGTCAAATTTATAAAGTTGGTATTCTGCTATGTACTTTAATACGGCATCTGGGGTTAATAATTGAGCCCCTTTGCCCTGCGCTAGCAAGCTACGCAAGTACGTTGCAGATACATCTAATAAGCGCCAGTTTAGGCGAATTAGCTTTCCGTTTGTGCATTCTAACAAATTATCCAGCTCTGTGGCGTGTTGTTTCAGCCATTGGCCTTGTAATGT
>OJHO01000677.1_pt1 | contig 13636 bp, 11 predicted proteins | sample 1595311 | NCBI WGS metagenome assembly OJHO01 (sample SAMN05416879, study PRJEB24817) | seawater metagenome | isolation source: Sea water | place: Canada:Atlantic | collected 2013-11 | reverse complement strand
GATTGCCTCTTGTCTCGTGGGCTCGGAGATGTGTATAAGAGACAGACGCAGAACCACCTGCAAAGAAATTTTCGCCTGCTAAACTAGATATCGTAATATAATAGCCTTTAGATATTTTAAGCGCATCTACACTAGCTTTTATTGAGTTGAATACACCAGTAAGATTAGTATCAATTACATCATTCCATTGTTCTGAAGTTAATTCTTCAATACTTCCAAAATGTCCCACACCTGCATTAGCAACAACAATATCTAACTGTCCAAATGTACTTATCGCCTGATTTACAGCTTCTTTTTGACTGGCTAATTGCCTTACATCAGCTTGGACTCCGATTATGGATCCTGTAGTCTTTGTTTCAGATGCTAAAGATTTAGCTGCATCATCTGCTGCAGTTTTATCTCTACTTGTAATTACGACTTTTAAGCCTTTGTTTAGTAATGCTTCGGCAACACCATATCCTATTCCTTTTGTACCACCTGTAATTAGTGCTACTTTTCCTTTTAAGTTTTCCATGAATTATTTTTTGGTTTCTCTCAAAGTTACGAAACTGTATAGCTAAGTAGAAGTTTAAATTGTTAGGAAAATGATAAAATTATTACTTTATTTCTGGAGGATATTTAGCTAATATCTTTTCAATCAAATCATCGAAGTTTTTTTGACGTTTTTCCGGGCTTGCATTCTGTCTATAACTGCTTTCACTTACAGCTTGCCAAAACATACGGTTGTTTTTGTTAACATCTACAAACTCTAACACTAGCTCTCTAGTATATTGGTTTCCTCCCAAAGGCAAACCGATAGAGACTCCTCCACCAACATTTCCTCCTGTGCCACCTACTCCAACACCTACGTTACTATTATTTCGGTTTTGCACATCTTGACTTTGAATATCAATATAGAAACTTGCATTATCTGTACGTGTAAATCCCATAGTTTCTAATTTTGAATCTATAGCTCGGATTAAGCGTTTGGTGTCTAAACCGCTTAGCCCAGTTTTCATATCATCAAAATAATTATAGGTTTTGTATTGGGTGAAATCTGTAGATTTTTCGTAATCGTAATTGACTACTGTTCCGCATGAGGTAAACAATAATGCAACTATTATAAACTTAAGAATTTTCATATCTTTTTTATTTAAAGATACGAATTATAGTTTTTTCTAAAAAAGAAATTTAATCATTGAGCATCTTCCAAAGTTTGTCTTTCAGTTCTGTAAGCCCTTGTTGAGCAACGGAAGAGATAAATAAATATTCTGATTCCAAATTCTTATCTAAAATAGAAGACATTTCAGATTTTAATTCATCATCTAACATATCGGATTTTGAAATACATACAAAACGTTCCTTGTCCAACATTTCAGGGTTATAGCGTCTTAATTCATCTACCAGAATTTCGTATTGTTCAACAATATCTTTTGCATCTGCTGGAATTAAAAACAACAGAATTGAATTTCGCTCAATATGTCTTAAGAAATAATAGCCCAACCCTTTTCCTTCCGCAGCACCTTCTATAATTCCAGGAATATCTGCCATAACAAACGATTGAAAATCACGATATTCTACAATTCCTAAATTGGGTTTTAATGTTGTAAACTCGTAATCTGCAATTTTTGGCTTTGCTGAAGTTAATACAGATAACAAGGTTGATTTACCTGCATTTGGGAAACCTACCAAACCAACATCTGCCAATACTTTAAGCTCTAAGGTGATATCTTTTTCCTCGTGAGGAATTCCTGGTTGTGCGTAACGTGGAGTCTGATTTGTAGAACTTTTAAAATGCCAATTACCACGACCTCCCATTCCGCCTTCAGCAATAATCTTCTCTTCTTCATCTTCAGTAATTTCAAAAAGAATTTTATTGGTTTCGGTATCTCTAACCACAGTACCCAAAGGGACGTCTATGATGACATCTTCTCCATCTGCTCCTGTACTTCTCCCTGAACTGCCATGTTCACCATGACCTGCTTTAATGTGTCTTTTAAATTTTAAATGAATAAGTGTCCAAAGGTTAGAGTTTCCTTTTAGAATAACATGACCTCCACGTCCTCCATCTCCTCCATCTGGACCACCTTTTTGTATATACTTTTCACGATGTAAATGAGCAGAACCTTTACCTCCGTTACCAGAAGTGACATGCATTTTTACGTAATCGACAAAATTTCCTTCAGTCATGTTAGTTGTTAAATCGTTTAATTGGTTAATTGGTTAATTGGTTAATTGAGATTTTCTAAGTGTATTAATTTGATTGGAAATTTTCATGATATCTGCTCTCAATTTAAGATATTCATCCTCATCTATAAATTCTAATCTTTTACAGATAGTAACCTGACATAATAACTCCATCGTAGAACTAAATGCTATATTGGAAAAATGTGCTTTATCTTTTTGAGTAATTCTAGAAGTTCCCTCTGCCAAATTGGATGAAATAGAGACTGAGTATCTTTTCATTTGATTTGTGATACCGAATTTCTCCTCTTTGGGAAATGTTTTTGTAATATTACAAACGGCCTCAACTAAATTTATTGAGTTTTGCCAAACGTTTAATTTTTCAAAAGAATGTTGATACATAGCTAACTTAATTCAAAATTAAACAACTTAACAGTTAAACGTTTTAACTCTTTACAACCTATCAATAACTTTACTCAATCGTTGTGTTATTGCTTCAATTGAACCCACACCATCTACACCAAAATATTTATCTTGATCTGAGTAATAGTCTTTTAAAATTGCTGTTTTTTTATAATATTCCTTTATACGATTCCTTATAATACTTTCATCTGCATCGTCTGGTCTTCCACTGGTTTTTCCTCTTTCAAGCAAACGTTGCACCAACACTTCATCATCAACCTCAAGAGCTATCATAGCATTAATCTGAGAATCCTTAGAATCCATTAAATCATCCAATGCTTTTGCTTGGGCATTGGTTCTTGGGAAACCATCAAAAATAAAGCCTTTTGCTGCTGCGTTTTTTTCTACTTCTTTGTTCAACATATCAATTGTAACCTGATCTGGCACCAATTCGCCTTTATCTATGTACGACTTCGCCAACATCCCTAAAGCAGTTTTGTTTTTTATATTGTATCTAAAAACATCTCCTGTAGAGATATGCACTAAATTGTATTTTTCTTTTAAAAAATTGGCTTGTGTACCCTTACCTGCTCCAGGAGGGCCAAATAGCACTAAGTTGGTCATGTGTTGTGTTGTTTTTAATTGATATACGTCTGGTAAATCTCTTCCTAAACCATCGTAATCGAGTCCGTAACCGACTATGAATTTGTTTGGGATTTCCATACCAACATAATGGAGTTTAAAGTCTTTATCGTAAGCCTCTGGCTTGTAAAATAAGGTGGCGATGAGTAGTTGTTTTACATTTTCGTTTGCAAAAATGCGGTGTACTTCTTCTAACGTTTTTCCTGAATCTATAATGTCTTCTAAAATAACAACTGTTCTACCTGATAAATCTTGTGTTAAACCTATTAAACGCTGAATGTCCTCTGTGGACTTAACGCCTTCATAAGATGCCAACTTTATAAATGTAACTTCACAAGGTTTAGGATATTTCTTCACAAAATCACTAACCAGCATAAAGGATCCATTTAAAATCCCAACAAATACTGGCATTTCGCCATCTAAATCTGCAACAATACTATCCACCATGTTTTGTACGGCATTATCAATCTGCTGCTCTGAAATAAAAGGCTTAAAATATAAATCGTGAAGTTTTATCACTCTGAAATTATTTTAGAATTGCAAAGATAAGGATTTGAACAACGAAACCTCATTTTTTTAGGTTCGTTTTAGCTGTAAATAAAAAAGCCACAATGTTTAAATTATGACTTTTAGGTTTTTTAGAATTTTATTCTAGTTTTTTATAAGCCTCAACGCTTCAGCACCTTCAATCTTTACAAAATACATTCCGCTTTTCAGCGCAGTAACATCTAATTGTTTGTTTGGTTCAATTTCTGCTGTTAAAACAATTTTGCCCAAAGTATCATAAATCATACACGCTTTTGAAGTTTTCAAGTTGCTAAAAGACACATAATTAGATGTTGGATTTGGATAGATGGACATACTAACATCTTGATCTAATTCGTTTGTAGAGAGGGTACCTTCACACAAATATTGTGACCAATTATCTGGCACACCTTCAAAAGGAAATCCATTTATTGAATAATTGTAGGCCAAAACAAGACCAAATTCAGCTCCACCAGGAAGGTTTAAATTGTAAAAAAATATGTCCTCATCTTCTAAAGGAATATCAAATATTGAAATTTCATTGATTAAAAAATCCCCAACAGCCGGAATGTTTCCAACTAAGGTATCTTCCAAATCTTCAGGATCTATATTTAGGCTGTTTATATAATTAACCATAGTAACTACATCAACCTGTTCTGATACTTCAGGAACTCCATCTACATACAAAGTAATAAGCCCAGCGTCACAAGTTACGGCTAAATGGTAACATCCATTAAGTTCCAATTCATTAAGGCATATGACACTAAATCCTATGCCTGGAATGCTAAACCTTAATTTTCCGTCTGGAGTGATGTCAATAGTTGAAAAAGGATTTTCCAGATCGTCTAAGTTTATCCAAGAGAATATTTCAGTATCAAATCCTGTAACTTCAATCCTAGCCATTACAGAAAAGTCTGCAGACATTGGAATGGGAACATTAAAATCCTGATCGTTGACTATTGCCAGTGTTTCCTCCTCATTTTCGCAAATTAAGTTTGTAGCCCCATAACTCGTAGTTTGTATGAGGAGAATTAAACTTAAAAAGCTTATAAAAGTAATTTTTTTCATATTCATAATTTTTATGATTAATAGCATGTGCAAATTACAACTTAATACTAAAATTACATCCTAACTTTTTGTACTTTAATCGATTAATGCAACAAAATCTTTTTATTTCATTGTCTGTTTTACAAAAAAACAACTTTAGTATAGTTAAGGTATATTGTCTATTAAACCGTATTTTTGTAGCTCTAAGTAAAGTTTATTAAACAAAAACTCTCAATTTTTTAAAGAGTTACAATTAAATAATTTCCCTTTTACAGGAATATGAATATGAACTATTTCTCTTCCAATTTTAAACTCGGTATTTTAGGAGGTGGCCAACTCGGCAAAATGATATTGTACAACACTCGTAAATTTGATATTTACACATGTGTTTTAGATCCAAGTGAAGAAGCTCCGTCGCGTTTGGCCTGTAATGAATTTACTATTGGTGATTTATTGGATTATGATACAGTGGTTAGCTTCGGAAAAAAAGTTGACGTGTTAACCATTGAAATTGAAAACGTTAACGTTGACGCTTTAGAAACGCTTGAAGGTAAAGGCATAAAAGTATTCCCTTCTTCAAAAACCCTACGAACTATACAGAATAAAGGTACACAGAAGTTATTTTACAAAGAACATAAAATTCCAACAGCAGATTTTTCTCGTTTTGACTACACGTCTAAAATTAACGAAGCAATAAAACATGGAGAGTTAAGCTATCCTTTTGTGTGGAAAAGTGCGCGATTTGGTTATGACGGTACAGGAGTTAAAATGATAAAGTCCTCAAAGGATTTATCTGGCTTACCAAATGTAGAATGTATTGCAGAAAATCTTATTCCGTTTAAAAATGAGCTTGCAGTCATTGTTGCCAGAAATGAAAAAGGACAAGTTAAAACCTATCCTGTTGTTGAAATGGAATTTCATCCTGAGGCTAACCAAGTTGAATATGTAATTTGCCCAGCAAGAATTCCTGATGTTATTGCAAAAAAAGCAGAAAAAGTAGCTTTACAGGTTGCTGATGCTTTTAAACATGTTGGCTTATTGGCTGTTGAAATGTTTCAAACTAAAGAAGATGAAATTTTAATCAATGAAGTAGCACCAAGACCTCACAACTCTGGTCATTACAGTATAGAGGCCAGCTACACTTCTCAATTTGAACAGCATCTTAGAGCAGTTTTGGGTCTGCCACTTGGCAATACAGAAAGTAAAGTTGCTGGAGTTATGGTGAATTTAGTTGGTGCGGAAAACCATACAGGAAATGTATTATATAAAAATATTGAAGACATTATGGCTATGGAAGGTGTAATACCTCACATTTATGGCAAAAAACAGACAAGGCCATTTCGTAAAATGGGACATGTAACAATTGTAAATAAAGATTTAGAAAAAGCACGTGCAATTGCAGAAAAAGTGAAACAAAAAATAGAAGTAATAAGCGAATAAACATGAGCAAAGTAGCCGTTATAATGGGAAGCAAAAGCGATTTGCCAGTAATGCAAGACGCCATTAACATATTAAAAGGATTTGATATTGAGGTTGAAGTTGATATTGTTTCTGCACATCGTACGCCAGAAAAACTGTTCGATTTTAGTAAAAATGCCCATACTAGAGGTATAAAAGTAATTATTGCTGGTGCTGGTGGAGCCGCTCATCTACCAGGCATGGTTGCATCTCTTTCTCCTTTACCTGTAATCGGAGTCCCTGTTAAAAGCAGTAATTCTATTGATGGTTGGGATTCTGTCCTATCTATTTTACAGATGCCAGGCGGAGTTCCTGTGGCAACTGTAGCTTTAAACGGAGCCAAAAATGCAGGCATATTGGCAGCACAAATTTTAGGCAGCTCAGACCAATGTGTTTTAGACAAAATAATAGTTTATAAGGAAGGCTTAAAAGCAAAGGTTATAAACTCAGCCAAAGACCTCTAAAAAAAGCCTCAACTCTCGTTAAGGCTCTTAGCTATTAATCAACCCTTTACGCATTAAGTTCTATGCTATAAAGATATTGCAAAGGTAAATATCAATCGTAACTTTACACTCTTAAATTTCGTTAAATTTCAGATTACCAATAAATTAGTAAGAAAAATAACATAAAAATGAATATTCTAAATACAGTTTATACAACTAAATATAATACAGCACCTTTTTCAAAAATAAATACAGAAGATTATTTACCCGCATTTAAGGCAGGTATCGAAAAAGCTAAGTCAGAAATTGACACTATAGTGGATAACCCTGAAGCACCAAGTTTTTCAAACACTATCGAAGCATTAGACTATTCTGGTGAAGAATTAGACAGAATATCGAGTATATTTTTCAATTTAAATTCCGCAGAGACAAATGAAGAAATTCAGAAAATAGCTCAAGAAGTTTCTCCGCTACTCTCAGAATTCAGCAACGACATTACTTTAAACGAAGGTTTGTTTGAGCGTGTAAAAACTGTTTACGATTCAAAAGACAACTTAAATTTATCAACAGAACAAAAAACGTTATTGGACAAAAAATATAAGAGTTTTTCTAGAAATGGCGCCAATTTAGCTGAAGATAAAAAGCAAAATCTCCGTGCTATAGATAAAGAATTAAGCCAATTAAAGTTAAAGTTCGGAGAACACGTTCTTGCCGAAACCAATAAATTTGAAATGCACCTTACAGAAGAAAAAGACCTCTCAGGACTACCTGAAGGAGCAAAAGAGGCTGCAAAACAATTGGCAGAAAGCAAAAATAAAGAAGGCTGGTTAATTACTTTAGATTACCCAAGTTACATTCCGTTTATGACATACGCAGACAATAGAGCGTTACGTGAGCAACTTTCAAAAGCTTTTGGCAGTAAAGGATTTAACAACGACAATTTAGACAACCAAGACATAGTCCTTAAAATAGCTAATTTACGCTATAAACGTGCCCAACTTTTAGGCTATAAAACGCATGCGCATTTTGTATTAGAAGAGCGTATGGCAGAAACACCCAATAAAGTTAACTCTTTCTTAAACGAACTCTTGGAAAAAGCCAAACCAGCTGCCAAAGATGAATTTAAAAAACTCGAAAAATTCGCAAAAGATTTAGATGGTATCGATCAGCTTCAAAAATGGGATTCAGCATACTATTCTGAAAAATTGAAACAAAAATTATTCGATTTAGATGATGAAAAACTAAAACCATATTTCAAATTAGAAAACGTTATCAATGGAGCATTCATCGTTGCCAACAAACTATTTGGGTTACAATTTGAGGAAATTGATACCATTGATAAATATCATGAGGAAGTGCTCACGTACAGAGTTACAGATAGCGAAGGCCAATTAGTATCAATATTCTACGCAGATTTTTTTCCGAGATCTGGTAAAAGAAATGGAGCCTGGATGACCTCTTACAAACCACAGATGATTAAAGATGGTAAGAACGAAAGACCTCACATCTCTATAGTCTGTAATTTTACAAAACCCACTAAAAGCAAACCCTCTCTGCTAACATTTAATGAAGTAACAACGTTGTTTCATGAGTTTGGACATGCGCTTCATGGCATGTTGGCCAATACTACATATCCAAGTTTATCTGGCACTAGTGTATATTGGGATTTTGTAGAATTGCCAAGTCAAGTTTTAGAAAATTGGTGCTATGAAAAAGAAACGTTGGAATTATTTGCCACACATTATGAAACGGAAGAGGTCATTCCGATGGAGTTAATTGAAAAAATAAAAGCCTCAGCTACGTTCCATGAAGGTATGCAAACTCTACGTCAATTAAGTTTTGGACTTTTAGATATGTCTTGGCACGGCGTTGATCCGTCAACAATAGAGGATGTAAAAGCTCACGAAGCTGAAGCATTTAGCGGCACTAAAATATATCCCGATGTTAAAGATAATTGTATGAGCACCTCTTTTGCCCATATTTTCCAAGGTGGCTATTCTTCTGGTTACTACAGTTACAAATGGGCTGAAGTTTTAGATGCCGATGCTTTTGAGTATTTTAAAGAAGAAGGTATTTTCAACAAAACGGTAGCAGATAAGTTTAAGACTTTTGTTTTATCGCAAGGTGGAACAGAAAACCCAATGGTTTTATACAAAAAATTTAGAGGAAAAGAGCCTCAGCCAGATGCATTGCTTAGACGTGCTGGTTTAATTGAGAAACGCTGAAAACAAATAATCTAATTTATTTTTTAATTACTTTTGAAAAAGCAATGATAATATAAATGGCTAACCATAAAATAGAACCAAATAATTGGATTAAGCTCTATTCCGATTACCTTTTCAATTACACCATAACTCGCGTAAGTAGTCGAGAAATAGCACAAGACTTAGTGTCCGAAACTTTTTTGGCAGGATTAAAGTCCATGTCTAATTTTAAAGGTAAAGCTAGTGAGCGCACATGGTTGGTTTCTATTTTAAAACGAAAAATAATAGACCACTACCGTAAAATCAATTCTAAAAAAGGTAAAGCAGAAGTTAGAATGAGTTATAATTCTGGTGACGAAAACGATGGTGATTGGTTAGAAGAACAAATTGCAGATTCTTCAGATATGACTGCTCAAGACAGTATGGAAAACACCGAGTTAGGCAATCAAATTTATGAGTGTTTATCTAAATTACCAAACAAACAAGCTCAAGTGTTTAAGATGAAAACCATTTTGGGATATGAAACCAAAGCAATCTGTAATGAATTGAATATTACTGCGTCTAACCTATGGGTAATTATACACAGAGCACGTACCACATTGGCTGAGTGCATGGAAAAAAATTGGTTAAAATAATAAAACACATACTGTTTTAAGGAACATATAAAATGAAGAAAAGTTTTTTATTTATTAGTTGCGAAGAAGCAAAACATATTTGCGATAAAAGGCAATACGATGAAGCTTCGGGATGGGAGCGTATTAAATTAGGCCTTAGATTAGCATGGTGCCGAGTAACACGATCTTATTCAAGTAAAAACAATAAATTGACCCAAGCTATGAAAAAGGCGGAAGTCAATTGCCTAAACCAAACCGAAAAGCAAAATCTCCAAAACGCATTTGAACAAGAGTTAGCCAAGTACCAACATTAGCAAGAGCCAAAGTATCGGTATGCCTTCAACCCAAAATGCACTATAATATCTAGATTGTTTCTTTTTTGAAAATACAAGACACAATAAGGTTACAAAGGTTATAATCAGATTTGAAATTAACATTGTTTCCGTCAATTCTTCCTTAAAAAATTCCAACAAAACAAAAACCATCAACAGTAAAGCACCTATAACTTTAGATCGCTTTACTCCTATTTTTTGAGGTATGGTCGCCAGCTTAATACTATCATATTTCATATCGCCAATTTCAAAAGGCAACATTAAAACAAGTACAAAAATAAAACGTTGTAAACCTGTTATTACAACATCTGCTGTTAAAGGCAAATCATTATTTATAAGTGGTAAAAAAACGGTTGTAAATGTCCAGACAAAAGCGATTACATAAACTTTTAAACCACCTATCTCACGCAGGTTTTTTTGTTCGTCTAACAGAAAATGTTTAGGGATTAAGGGGATGGCATATAAAAAAGTAATGACAGCCAATACCGAAATAAGAATCAAAGTATTTTGTTCTAATTGAATAAGATAATAGCACATCGCAAAAAATGCAAAGAGGGAAAATACCTGAATTACCTTTAACCACGTCGCCAAGCGTCTGTGATGAAATTTCGCAACACCAAAATATTTCACAAAATTATAGGCTGTAATTGAAGCAAAAAACACAAAACAAAGACTGTTTTCATCGTATTCTAAATTGAACTGAACAAGTGTTACCCATGTCAAGGCAAATGCTGCCAACGCCACATGTATGCTACTGTTTAGGTAAAAATTGAATAATCGCTGTAACATTTTCACTTTACAAAAGTAATCAATGTGTTAATAACCCGTGTTTTCGGTTAAAAACTTTAGTAAACCTTAACTAAAAAAACCCTCCTATTCCGTACTTTTGCAAAACTAAATAAACACTATTTTTAATGGATACAAACTCTTTTGCACTAAGACATATTGGGCCAAGCCCACAAGAACAAAAGGAAATGCTAAATACAATTGGCGTTACCAGTATTGAACAGTTGATTTCAGAAACTGTACCTACTGACATTCGTCTTAAAAAAGATTTAGATTTAGATCCTGCAATAAGTGAGCAAGAGTATTTAACACATATATATAAACTCTCTGAACAAAATCAAGTTTTCAAATCTTATATTGGTTTAGGATATCACCCTTGCAATATGCCTGCTGTAATTCAACGTAATATTTTAGAAAACCCAGGTTGGTATACTGCATATACGCCATATCAGGCAGAAATTGCACAGGGACGTTTAGAGGCTTTATTGAATTTTCAGACCATGGTTATTGATTTAACAGGTATGGAGATCGCAAACGCATCACTTTTGGACGAGAGTACAGCTGCAGCTGAAGCCATGGGCTTACTATATGCAATTAGAGATCGAAAGCAAAAGAAAGCCAATATCAATAAGTTTTTTGTTTCAGATTTAGTTTTACCACAAACCATTGACCTTTTAGAAACTAGAGCAAACCCACTTGACATTGAGTTGGTTATTGGTAACGAAGCTGATTTTAATCTTTCAGAAGACTTTTTTGGTGCGCTATTGCAATATCCTGGTAAAAACGGACAGATAACCGATATTCAATCGTTTATAGAAAAAGCAAATGCATCAAATATAAAAGTTGCAATTGCCGCAGATATTTTAAGCTTAGTAAAGCTAGAAGCTCCAGGTAAATTTGGTGCAGATGTTGTAGTTGGCACGACACAACGTTTTGGTATACCAATGGGATATGGTGGACCACATGCAGCCTATTTTGCAACTAAAGAAGCTTACAAGCGTCATGTTCCCGGTCGTATTATTGGTGTCACAAAGGACACAGATGGTAATAGAGCCTTACGTATGGCACTGCAAACACGCGAGCAACATATAAAACGAGACAAAGCAACTTCAAATATCTGCACAGCGCAAGTTCTACTGGCAGTAATGGCAGGCATGTATGCTGTTTATCATGGCCCAAAAGGTCTTACTTTTATTGCAGATAGAGTCAAAAATATGACATCGGCCTTAGCAAACGCCTTAGAAGATTTAGGCTTAGAGCAAACCAATTCACACTATTTTGATACGTTGCAAATAAAAGCAGATGCGGTTAATGTAAAGTTTGAAGCAGAGAAAAATGAAGTTAACTTTCATTATCCTGATACAAACACAGTTACTATAGCTTTAAATGAAAGTACTACAATTTCAGATTTGAACGAAATCATTTCAATTTTTGAAACTGTCACAGAGAGTTCAACAGACAAAATCACAACACTTTCAGAATCAAATCATATACCAGAAAATCTTAAGAGACAAACTGATTTTTTATCCTTTGAGGTATTTAATTCCTATCACTCTGAAACTGAATTGATGCGCTACATTAAGCGTTTAGAGCGTAAGGACTTGGCCTTGAATCAATCCATGATTTCTCTTGGATCTTGCACAATGAAATTAAATGCAGCCTCAGAAATGTTGCCATTGAGTTGGAGAAGTTGGGGAAATATGCACCCTTTTGCTCCAAAGCAACAGGCTAAAGGTTATACCTTAGTTCTCAATGCGTTAGAAAACCAATTGACAGAAATCACTGGATTTTCAGCGACTTCATTACAGCCTAACTCTGGCGCTCAAGGTGAATTTGCTGGTCTTATGGTTATAAAAGCTTACCACGAATCTCGTGGAGATCACCATCGAAATATTTGTTTGATACCTTCATCAGCACATGGCACAAATCCTGCAAGTGCTGTAATGGCTGGCATGAAAGTTATTGTTACCAAAGCTTCTGATGATGGCAATATAGATGTGAATGATTTAAGAGAAAAAGCAGAATTACATAAAGACAACTTATCTGCATTAATGGTCACCTACCCTTCTACACATGGTGTTTATGAGTCTGAAATCAAAGAAATCACAAAAATAATCCATGACAATGGAGGTCAAGTGTATATGGACGGAGCCAACATGAATGCACAAGTAGGCTTAACCAATCCAGGAAGTATTGGTGCAGATGTTTGTCACTTAAATTTACATAAAACCTTTGCGATTCCTCATGGAGGTGGTGGTCCTGGTGTTGGCCCAATTTGTGTTGCCGAACAATTAGTTCCTTTTTTACCAGGAAATCCAATTATTAAAACCGGAGGACACCAAGCTATTACAGCTATTTCTGGAGCACCCTTTGGCTCTTCATTAGCTTGTATCATTTCATACGGCTATATTACTATGTTAGGAGCTAAAGGATTGAAAAGCGCAACAGAAATTGCTATTTTAAATGCCAATTATATTAAAGAGCGCTTAGAAGGTCATTACAAAACACTTTATACAGGCGAAAATGGACGTGCTGCCCATGAGATGATTATTGATTGCAGGGATTTTAAAGCTAATGGTATTGAAGTCACAGATATAGCAAAACGTTTAATAGACTACGGTTTTCATGCGCCAACAGTATCTTTTCCAGTAGCTGGTACCATGATGATAGAACCTACCGAAAGCGAGAGTAAAGCAGAAATGGATCGTTTTTGTGATGCCATGATTTCTATAAAAAAAGAAATCGATAACACAGATAAAGACGAACCAAATAACGTGCTAAAAAATGCACCACATACTATGACAATGCTCACATCTGATGAATGGGTGTTTCCATATTCACGAGAAACAGCTGCATTTCCATTAGACTATGTAAAGGAAAATAAGTTTTGGCCAACCGTAAGACGTGTTGATGAAGCTTATGGAGATAGAAATCTCATTTGTAGCTGTGCACCAATTGAGGATTACATTGAAGCTGTCTCTTATACACATCTCCGAGCCCACGAGACAAGAGGCAATCTC
>OJHO01000656.1_pt1 | contig 13887 bp, 12 predicted proteins | sample 1595311 | NCBI WGS metagenome assembly OJHO01 (sample SAMN05416879, study PRJEB24817) | seawater metagenome | isolation source: Sea water | place: Canada:Atlantic | collected 2013-11 | reverse complement strand
TCTACACGTAAGGAGTCGTCGGCAGCGTCAGATGTGTATAAGAGACAGGTTTATCAATAGCTTCTATTGCAGCATCATTACAAAAACCAGAACGCTGTGTCGGGATTCACTTTTTCAATCCAGCACCTTTAATGAAACTGGTTGAGGTGATTCCAGCACTTCAAACATCAAAAGAAGTTCTTGAAAAATCGATTCAAATCATTTCAGATTGGAAAAAAACAGTAGCTGTTGCAAAAGACACACCAGGATTTATAGTCAATAGAGTTGCAAGACCATTTTATGGAGAATCACTTAGAATTTATGAAGAAGGATTGGCGGAATTTGCAACTATAGACCACAGTTTAAAATCACTCGGAGGTTTCAGAATGGGACCATTTGAGCTTATGGATTTTATAGGAAATGATGTAAATTATACAGTAACAGAAACCGTATTTGCAGCATTCTATTTCGATCCAAGATACAAACCAGCATTCACACAAAAACGATTTGCAGAAGCAGGTTATTTAGGACGTAAATCAGGAAAAGGCTATTACGATTATGATGAAAATGGCCGACGTGTCATTCAGAGCGATAGCGAAGAACCTCTTAATAGGGATTTGGCAAAGCAAATTTTTAATCGTGTCTTAGTTATGCTCATCAACGAAGCGGCAGACGCTTTATTTTTAAACATCGCATCTGCAGCAGATATAGACAATGCCATGACCAAAGGTGTCAACTATCCAAAAGGATTATTGGCTTGGGCAGATGAAAAAGGAATTGATTGGTGCGTCAATAAAATGGATGAATTATATAACGAATATCACGAAGACAGATACCGTTGTAGTCCGTTATTACGAAAAATGAAAAGAGAAAATAAAACGTTTTTTTAAATGAAGGGTGAAGAAATTCCACATAAAATGTTGTCACAAGACGCATATAGTACTTGGCTAGGAATAGAAATTCTAGAATGTGAAATAGGCAGATGCAAAGTAGCAATGACCATTAGAAAAGACATGCTTAATAGTATGAACAAAGCGCATGGTGGTATTAGCTATTCATTGGCAGATACAGCTTTTGGGTTTACAGCAAATACGCACGGAAATTACGCGGTTTCTATTGAAACTAGCATTAACCATATTGAAGCTCTAGAAGAAGGAGATTATTTAGTAGCGGAATCGGTTATAGAAAAAGTGAATAATAAACTGGGTTTCAATATTGTTGAAGTAAAAAGAGGAAATGATTTAGTAGCTTTGTTTAAAGGGGTTGTTTATCGCACACAAAAACCTTGGGAAGACAATTAATCTATTAAACAATAACCAATCAAAACTCGTAAAATATGAAATGGCAAGGGAGAAGAAAAAGTGACAATCTCGAAGATCGTCGAGGCATGGGAACCAAAGGCAAATTAGCTGCAGGAGGTGGAGTTATAGCAGTGGTTGTAATCCTATTGCAATTGTTTGGTGGTGAAACAGGTCAGCAATTAGCACCAATTATTCAGCAAGTAGGTAATGGCCAAACCACACAACAAGTGGAACAACGTGAGTTGACTAGCGAAGAAAAAACAATGGGAAACTTCATGGCAACAGTATTGGCAGATACCGAAGACATTTGGAACAGATTGTTCAGGGAAAATAACCTCGGTAATTACAAAGAACCAAAAATGGTGTTGTTCACTGACGCAGTTTCAACAGGCTGTGGAAATGCCAGTTCAGCCTCAGGACCTTTTTATTGTCCTGCAGACCAAAAACTGTACATGGATTTAGCTTTTTTCGATGAATTAAAAACAAGATTTGGAGCTAAAGGTGGTGACTTTGCAATTGCCTATGTCACAGCACATGAAGTGGGTCACCATATTCAAACGCTTTTAGGAACTTCCAGCAAAGTGAGGCAGTTGCAACAACAAACCAATCAAACGGAAGCCAATAAACTTTCTGTTGCGCAAGAATTACAGGCAGATTTTTACGCAGGAGTTTGGGCACATCACAACAAACAATATTTACAAGCAGGAGATATAGAAGAAGCAATGAGTGCAGCGAAAGCTGTTGGTGATGATGCTATTCAACGAAGAACGAGAGGAAGCGTTAATTCCGATAGCTTTACCCATGGAACATCAAAACAACGTATGCAGTGGTTTATGAAGGGTTATAATACAGGAGATATAAGAAATGGAGATACGTTTTCGGCACTTTTAAATTAGATATAAAAACGAAAATAGTATAATTAACAAAAACGAAAATAAATTCCCTTTTCTTAGGAAAGGGTTAAGGATAGGAATGAAAGAAGCATATATAATTGACGGCATAAGAACACCAATAGGAAACTACAAAGGCACATTATCTACTGTTCGCACAGACGATTTAGGAGCTGTTGTAATTGAAGAAATCGTAAAACGAAATCCAAGCATCCCAAAAGATGCGTACGATGATGTAATTATGGGATGCGCCAACCAAGCAGGCGAAGATAACCGTAATGTAGCGAGAATGTCTTCTTTATTGGCAGGCTTACCATTTTCAGTACCAGGAGAAACGGTTAACCGTTTGTGTAGTTCAGGATTATCGGCAATTATTCACGCAAATCGTGCAATTAAAGCAGGTGATGGAGATCTGTTTATATCAGGCGGAGTTGAGAATATGACACGTGGACCGTACGTCATTGCAAAACCGTCAAGTGCTTTTGGTAACGATGCTAAAATGTACGATTCCAGTTTTGGTTGGAGGTTTATTAACCCAAAAATGCAGCAAAGGTATGGCACAGATGGTATGGGCAATACAGCCGAAAACTTAGTGCATAAGTATGCTATTTCCAGAGAAGACCAAGATAAGTTTGCACATTGGAGCCAAATGAAAGCGACCAAAGCACAAGAAAACGGAAGACTGGCAAAAGAAATAGTAACCGTAGAAATTCCACAACGCAAAAAAGACCCAATCCAGTTTTCAAAAGATGAGTTCGTTAAACCAACAACCACTTTAGAGATTTTAGGAAAGTTAAGACCAGCCTTTAAAAAAGAAGGAGGAAGCGTAACAGCAGGAAATTCTTCTGGATTAAACGATGGAGCCGCAGCAACAATAATCGCTTCCGAAGATGCAGTAAAAAAATATAATTTAAAACCATTGGCACGCATTGTAAGTTCTGCAGTGGTTGGTGTAGAGCCAAAAATTATGGGAATTGGACCTGTGGAAGCTTCCAATAAAGCATTAGCAAAAGCAGGATTGACTATGGACGATATGGATATCATCGAGCTCAACGAAGCCTTTGCAGCACAAGCTTTAGCCTGCACTCGCGCATGGGGAATTGCAGATAACGACCCAAGATTAAACCCAAATGGAGGCTCAATCGCAATTGGTCATCCACTCGGAGTTACAGGAACTCGCATTGCGTACTCTGCAGCTTTGGAGTTGCAAGAGCAAAACAAAAGATACGCTTTAGTAACCATGTGCATTGGAGTTGGTCAAGGCTATGCTGCCATTATTGAAAATGTAAGTAAGTAGAATGTTTTGGGCGTTACCACAAGGGTCGCGCTTTCACTACTCGCTCTTTTTGAAAAAACCAAAAGGAGCTCAAGCAAACCGTTCAATCGCTAACGCAAACGTTCGGTCTAAAAATAAGATTAACGTCATTTCGAGTGATTCCGATTTTTTTATCGGAATTGTATCGAGAAGACATAAAACAGATTTCCGTTTTCACGGAAACGATAAATAAATTTATCGATGAACAAAATTCAACACTACGTCCAAGGACACTGGGCAACAGGTAAAGAAGAAGGAACACCAATCCTAGACTCGGTAACAGGTGAAGCATTCACCAGTGTTGCAATTGAAGGATTAGATATTCCTGAAATTCTAAATTACGGAAGGACCAAAGGAGGAGAGACGCTACGTAAAATGACGTTTCAAGAGCGTGGTAATATACTCAAAAAACTAGCATTTCACCTCACCAAAAGAAAAGAACAATTCTACGATTTAAGCTATAGAACAGGAGCAACACGAGTTGACAGTTGGATAGATATAGAAGGCGGATTTGGAAACCTTTTTGCTAATGCCTCATTGCGTAAATTATTTCCAAATCAACCTTATCACGTAGAAGGTGACCCAATAGATTTATCTCGTGGCGGACGTTTTATGGCACATCACATCATGGTGCCCAAAAGAGGAGTTGCAGTGCATATTAATGCTTTTAATTTCCCAGTTTGGGGAATGTTAGAGAAATGTGCTGTTAATTGGATGGCAGGAGTGCCTGCAGTTGTTTTGCCTGCACCTTCATCATCATATTTGGCAGAAGCAGTTGCAAAAACAATCATCGATTCTGGTATTTTACCAGAAGGAGCACTTCAAATTATAAACGGAACCGTTAAAAATATTTTAGACACTGTAGAGTCTCAAGATGTCGTAACCTTCACTGGCTCAGCTTCAACAGGTCGATTATTAAAAGCACATCCTAGATTAATTGAAGAATCCGTGCCATTTACAATGGAGGCCGATTCTTTAAATGCATCAATTTTGGGAGAAGATGCCGTTCCAGGAACACCAGAATTCGATTTGTTCATCAAAGAAGTCCGAAAAGAAATGACGGTTAAATGTGGACAAAAATGTACAGCAATCCGTAGAGTTATAGTACCTGAAAGCTTAGTGGAGGACGTTCAAATCGCTTTAGGAAAAGCATTGGATAAAGTTGCCATTGGAGATCCAAGATTAAAAGAAGTAAGAATGGGTTCTTTGGTAAGTCAACAACAGGTTCAAGCCGTTCGAGATTCAGTAAATGATTTAGCCAAAGAAGCACAAATAGTTTACGGTAATTTAGATAAGATAGAAACGATTGGAGCAGATGCTAAAAAAGGTGCATTTATAAGCCCTATTTTATTGAGGGCAGACCATCCTTTCAATAACACGGTAATTCATGAACGTGAAGCATTTGGTCCTGTAAGTACCATAATGCCATATAAAAATTTGGATGAAGCTATCACTTTAGCACAAATGGGTAAAGGCTCGTTGGTGTCTTCCATCGCTACAAACGACGATAAAATCGCTAAAGAATATACCATTAATGCAGCATCGCATCATGGTCGTATTTTAGTGATCAATCGTGAAATGGCCAAACAAAGTACAGGTCACGGTTCGCCATTACCATATTTGGTTCATGGTGGTCCAGGACGTGCTGGAGGGGGAGAAGAAATGGGTGGTTTACGTGGTATTAAGCATTATTTACAGCGTACTGCAATTCAAGGTTCGCCAACAACAATCACAGAAATTACGGGTATTTATCAACAAAATTCAAAATATAAAGAAGCCGAAGAACATCCATTTAAATACCATTGGGAAGACATCAAACCAGGAATGTCTATGAAAACCCATAAGCGAACCTTTACAGATACAGATATAATTAATTTTGCGAATCTCACTTGGGACCATTTCTATGCGCATACAGATATTACGTCTTTAGACGGAAGTATTTTCGAGAAAAGAACAGCTCATGGCTATTTCATAATTTCAGCAGCAGCAGGATTATTTGTCTATCCAAACAAAGGACCTGTCGCAGCAAATTATGGATTAGAAGAAATACGTTTCCTTCGTCCACTTTATCATAATGATACGGTTTATGTACGTTTAACCTGTAAACAAAAAGTAGATAGAGATGTTGCTTCAGCAGAACATCCAAGCGGAATCGTAAAATGGTACGTTGAGGTTTTTGATGCTAATTTTGAAAATAAACCAGAAAAAGATAAGTCCGAAAAAGACAGTCCGTTAGTTGCAATTGCAACCATCCTAACTATGGTTCAGAAAAAGCAGGAGACGTTTGTGGAAATGACTGAAGAAAAGATTGATGAATTATTAAGTCAGCTATCTCAAGACACCAAACCAAAATGGGGAATCATGACACCACAGCACATGGTTGAGCATTTGGAATACACCTATAAAATTGCTTCAGGGGAAATTCAGGATTTTGAAGTGGCAACACCAGAAAAAATTCTCGAAAAAGTACACGCGAGTTTATACAATTATGAAAAGTTCCCAAAAAACACCAATTTCCCATTATTGGAAAAAGACACTTTAGATGATTTAAAACATCCAGATTTGAAAACAGCAATCGAAAAATTTAAGGCACAAAGAGAAAAATATATTGAGTATTTTAAAGAAAATCCAGATGCAAAATTAAAAAATCTAGTCTTTGGAGAATTAAATGGATACGAATCGTATTTGTTGGAGCGAAAGCATCTAAATCATCACTTTGAGCAATTCGGATTAATATAGTTTTGTTACTCCGCACTTGATGCGGAGTGTACTATTAAGAAAAGAATAAATAAAAATTAGGTTTCTGCCTTCGCAGGAATGCCCAAAAATAAAATTATGAGTGACCCACACGTAAAAATTGAAATAAAAAACGAAGTAGGATACATAGAATTTTTTCACCCAGCACACAACTCTTTACCAGGAGATGTGTTGGCAAAACTAGCCAATACAATTACAGAAGCTGGAGAAGATAACAATATTAAAGTCATCGTTTTAAAAAGTGGAGGAGACAGAACGTTCTGTGCTGGAGCAAGCTTCAAAGAATTAATAAATATCAATGATGCAGCAACCGGAAAAGTATTCTTCTCAGGGTTTGCAAATGTGATTAATGCCATGCGTAAATGTCCAAAATTTATCATTGGTCGCATACAAGGAAAAACCGTTGGAGGAGGAGTAGGACTTGCCGCTTCTACCGATTATTGTATGGCTACCAAATTTGCAGCTATTAAATTGAGTGAACTCAATATTGGCATTGGACCATTTGTTGTAGGACCAGCAATAGAACGCAAAATAGGATTAAGTGCCATGTCACAAATTGCCATAGATGCAAACTCATTTTATCCACCAGAATGGGCAAAACAAAAAGGTTTGTTTACTCAGGTTTACGACAGTACAGAAGAATTAGATGAAGCAGTAAAAACAACAGCAGAGCATTTATGCACATACAATCCAGAAGCAATGAAAGAAATGAAAAAGGTCTTTTGGAAAGGTACAGATAATTGGGATGAATTATTAACTGAACGTGCTATAACCAGTGGAAGGCTTGTTTTAAGCCAATTCACAAAAGAGAAGTTAAAAACGTACAAATAAAATCCCTTCCCATCCTTCCCAAAGGGAAGGAATAGATTAAAATGATTAAAAACACAACAATAAGCAATCAACAGTTTTTCTCTTGAAGGGAAATTAAAAAGGAATAATGATATATAAATTCAAAGGTTTTATTCCAGTAGTACACGAAAGCAGTTTCGTGCATCCTTTGGCAGCAGTCACAGGTAATGTCATCATTGGAAAAAACTGTTACATAGGTCCAGGCGCTGCCATTCGTGGTGATTGGGGACAAATTATTTTGGAAGATGGAGTTAATGTTCAGGAAAACTGCACAGTACACATGTTTCCAGGTAAGTCAATTACACTAAAGGAAAGCGCTCACGTTGGTCATGGAGCCATTATTCATGGTGCGAATTTGGGTAAAAATTGTCTCATAGGAATGAATACTGTAATCATGGACGATGCCGACATTGGAGATGAATCTATCGTTGGAGCCATGGCTTTTGTAAAAGCCGAAACTGTTATTCCAAAACGAAGTTTGGTTGTTGGCAATCCGGCAAAAGTGATAAAAGAAGTGACGGATGAGATGATAGCTTGGAAAACCAAGGGTACACAATTATATCAGCAATTGCCTAAAGATTGTCATGAAAGTTTAAAAGAAATTGAGCCTTTAAGAAAGGTTCCAAATAATATGAAAATTCAGGAAGGTGTTTATGACACTTTGAGGGATTTTATGAAAAAATAGAAATAGAAACGTCACTTAGAGTGATCCCGATTTTTGGGATTGTATCGAGAAGTATTCAAAAGTTCTCAATACAAAAATGTAAAAACACAATTTTACTCCAACTGACGAAATATAAATATAAATGTCAAAATTCGAATTGGAAATGCCCAAAATGGGCGAAAGTATAACAGAAGGAACCATTATCAATTGGCTTGTTAATGAAGGTGACAAGTTTGATGAAGGAGATGTTATCCTAGAAGTTGCGACTGATAAAGTAGATAATGAAGTACCAGCACCAGCATCAGGAACATTAACAAAAACACTGTTTCAGGCAAAAGATGTAGTTCCTGTAGGAGAAGTAATCGCTATTTTGGAAGTTTCCGAAGACACAAAGTCTTCAAAGAAAACAGAGGTCATTCAGAGCGATAGCAAAGAATCTCAAAAGAAAGAAAAAGTTTCAAAAAAACCAAAACCAGTTCAACAACCAGCAATAAATACTGGAAGTTTTTCAGTAAACAATACAAACACGTTCTTCTCACCATTAATCATCAAAATAGCAAAAGAACATCACATCAGTTTTGAAGAATTAGCAAGAATACCAGCAACAGGAAACGAAGGTAGATTAAGAAAAAGCGATGTTTTTCAATATATAGAAGATGGTCGTCCATACAAATTCGCACAACCAGTTACACAAGATCCCACAGCATATAGAATTCCACAATTGTCTTTCGATAAAGGCAAGGGAAAAGTTATAGAAATGGATAGAATGCGCCAAATGATTGCAGATCATATGGTGTACTCAAAGCATACGTCACCACATGTTACAGCTTATGTGGAAGCCGATCTTACAAACATGGTTAATTGGCGAAATACCAACAAAGTTGCCTTTCAAGAAAAACATGGAGAACGTTTAACCTTCACACCATTATTCGTAGAAGCAGTAGCAAAAGCGGTTAAAGATTTTCCAAACATAAATGCATCTGTCGATGGAAATAACATCATCGTAAAAGAAGATATAAACATAGGCATGGCAACAGCTTTACCAAGCGGAAATTTAATAGTTCCCGTCGTAAAAAACGCAGATACTAAAGATTTAAAAACCTTGGCCAAAAACGTCAACGCATTAGCAAATAAAGCCAGGGAAAATAAACTCGCTGGAGACGATATAAAAGGAAGCACATTTACAATTTCTAATGTAGGAACATTCGGCAGTGTTATGGGGACACCAATAATAAATCAACCAGAAGTAGCCATTTTAGCATTAGGAATCATCAAAAAACGTCCCGAAGTTATAGAAACAGAAAAAGGAGACGAAATAGCGATAAGAAGTATGATGTATTTGTCATTATCCTTTGACCACAGAGTAGTTGACGGATTTTTAGGAGGAAGCTTCGTACGACGCGTAGCAGATTATTTTGAGCAGTTTGATACTAATAGAAAAATATAAGAACGTAGCGTCACTTCGAGTGATTCCAATTTTTTTCGGAATTGTATCAAGAAGTCTTTAATAATGTTCTCGATATGAAATTGATAAACCAATTTCACTCTAACTGACGAAAAGTATAAAATCATGAGTTACAATATTTCAATACAAAAAACAGAAAATTCAAAAGTTGAAAATATCGATTTCAACAATATTCCTTTAGGAACCACATTCACAGACCATATGTTTATTTGCGATTATGAAAATGGTGAATGGGTAAATCCAAGAATAGAACCCATGGGATTAATACCAACACATCCAGCAGCAATGGCATTGCATTACGGACAAGCCATTTTTGAAGGTATGAAAGCAACAGTAGATGGAGAAGGTAACCCAATGTTATTTAGAGCAGATAAAAACGCGGCACGATTAAATACAAGTGCAGACCGAATGGGAATGCCAAATTTTCCAGAAGAGCTATTTATAGAAGGTTTAAAACAATTGGTAGATTTAGAACGTAATTGGATTCCGCCAACAGATGGAAGTGCACTTTATTTAAGACCATTTATGTATGCAGATGAGCCATTTATTGGCATGCGAGCAGCAACCCATTATAAGTTTATAATCATGGCATCACCAGCAGGTCCTTTTTTTAGTAAACGCATTAAACTATGGGCAGAAAAACACTACATACGTGCAGCAAATGGTGGAACAGGAGAAGCAAAAGCAGCAGGAAATTATGCAGCAGCCATACGTCCAACAGAATTGGCAAAAGCCAAAGGTTACGATCAGGTTTTGTGGTTAGACGCAGTTGAGCATAAGTATATTCAGGAAGTGGGAACGATGAATATTTTCTTCAAAATCGATGGAAAATTCATCACACCAAAACGTGATGGTTCTATTTTAGATGGCATTACACGCATGAGTGTTATCGATATTTTAAAGGATAAAGGGTTTAAGGTTATTGAGCGTACAATTCCCATAGATGAAATCATTGAAGCTTCAAAAAATGGTACATTAGAAGAGGCTTTCGGTACAGGAACAGCCGTTGGTATTGCCTATATTCAAGAGATTGGAATAGAGGGAGAAACCATCCACGTTTCAAAAGATAGTCCTGTTGGGATTGAAGTTAATCAAATTTTAAATGATATCAAGACAGGAAAAATAGAAGACAAATTCGGTTGGATGACAAAAGTGAGTAAAGAATTAGCTTAAAATAATTTGGGCGTTACCACAAGGGTCGCGCTTTCACTACTCGCTTCCCGACGAAAAAGTCGGGAGAGCTCAAACAAACCGTTCAGTCGCTAACGCATGAGTAACCTCACTTCGAGTGATTCCGTTTTTTTATAGGAATTGTATAGAGAAGCATATAAAAAGTTCTCGATACAAAATTGCAGAAAAAGCAATTTCACTCGAACAGACGTAACGATTGTCATTTCTGCGAAAGCAGAAATCCACAGTATAACTAGAATGTTCTAGAATGTTTAATTATTGAGAAAAGATAACCGCTTTCGCGGTCACTAAAGATGAAAAAAGACATACTAAAAAAAGGATTTTCAAAATTATGTACAGCAAAAGCCATGGCAGAACTGTACGAGGAAAACTTCAAACAAGTTTCAAAATATGTACATGCAACATCACGTGGACACGAAGCCATTCAAATTGCTTTAGGAATGCAATTGTTACCTCAAGATTATGCATTTCCATATTACAGAGATGATGCTATGTTGTTGTCGTTTGGTTTAGAGCCCTATGATTTAATGCTACAATTGTTAGCTAAAAAAGATGATCCTTTCTCAGGAGGAAGAACCTATTATTCACACCCAAGTCTAAAAGACGATGATAAACCAAAAATACCACATCAATCTTCAGCAACAGGTATGCAAACCATTCCAGCCACAGGAGTTGCTATGGGATTACAGTATTTGGAAAAACAAGGCTTATCTAATGCCAATGTCATTAAGAGCGATAGCGAAGAATCTAAAGAAAACCCTATTTGTGTCTGTAGTCTTGGCGACGCCTCAGTAACAGAAGGTGAAATAGCCGAAGCCTTCCAAATGGCAGCTTTAAAACAAATGCCAATTTTGTATTTGGTGCAAGATAACGGTTGGGATATTTCAGCTAATGCGGCAGAAACCAGAGCACAAAATGCTTTTGAATATACCAAAGGTTTTAATGGTTTAGAAGCTATCTCTATTGATGGCGCAAATTTCACAGAAAGTTACGAAGCTTTAGAAAAGGTAATTGAAACCATAAGAAAGGAACGTAGACCATTTTTAGTTCATGCCAAGGTTCCTTTGTTAAACCATCATACATCTGGTGTACGTATGGAATGGTATCGCGATGATTTGGATGAAGCACGCTCTCGTGACCCTTACCCAGTATTAAAGCAGCAATTATTAGATGTTGGCTTTACAGAAGAAGAAGTAACTGAAATTGAAAACTCCACAAAAGAGAAAGTACAATCTGACTTCGAAAAAGCATTAAAAGCCGAAGACCCAAAACCAGAAGATTTATTTACCAACGACTTTGTTCCTACAACAATTACTGAAGAAAAGGGAACACGTGCACCACAAGGTGCAGAAAAAGTAGTTATGGTAGATTGTGCATTATTTGCCGTAGAAGAACTGATGAAAAAGCACAAAGAATGTTTGCTCTACGGACAAGATGTTGGAGGACGACTTGGAGGTGTTTTTAGGGAAGCAGCAACATTAGCGCAAAAATTCGGAGACGACAGAGTGTTTAACACACCAATTCAAGAAGCATTTATAGTAGGCTCAACCGTTGGGATGTCTGCAGTGGGATTAAAGCCAATTGTTGAGGTTCAGTTTGCCGATTATATTTGGCCAGGACTAAATCAGTTGTTTACAGAAGTAAGTAGAAGTTGCTATTTAAGTAATGGGAAATGGCCAGTAAGTATGATTCTACGCGTTCCAATTGGTGCTTATGGAAGTGGTGGTCCTTACCATTCATCTTCGGTAGAAAGTGTGGTTACAAATATTAGAGGTATAAAAATAGCCTATCCAAGTAATGGTGCGGATTTAAAAGGGTTAATGAAAGCGGCTTATTATGATCCAAATCCGGTGGTGATTTTAGAACATAAAGGCTTGTACTGGAGCAAAGTACCTGGTACAAAAGGAGCGACATCAATTGAGCCATCAGAAGATTATGTTTTACCATTTGGCAAAGCTTGGGTATTACAAGAAATTTGGAAACAAGAAGATGTTGAAACTTTAACTATTGTCACCTACGGAATGGGAGTACATTGGGCTTATAATGCTTCGGGTGAATTAGGAATGAGAGATCAAATTGAAATTATCGATTTAAGAACCCTTTTTCCGCTTGATGAAGCCACAATCATGAAATCGGTAAAGAAGACAGGAAAGTGTTTAGTAGTCACTGAAGAGCCTGCAAATAACAGTTTTGCAAGAGCTTTAGCCGGAAAAATTCAAGAAGAATGTTTCAAGTATTTAGATGCACCAGTAATGACTATTGGTAGTGAAAATATGCCTGCAATTCCTTTAAATTCAACATTAGAGGAAACGATGATTCCATCGACTGAAAAGGTTAAAGCTAAGATTAAAAACTTGTTAGCTTATTAAAATATGCATTTAGATTAAAAAAATATGTACATTAGGTGCTAATTCAAAACCTATTTATATTATGAAAAAAGTAATTTTTATGTCTTTTATGGTATTGTTTCTTTCTGTTTCATTGACCTCATGTAGAGAGCAAACAGAAAAAGAAAAAGTTATGGAGGAAATGGAAGATGAAGGTGCAACTATGAAAAAGAAAACTGATGGTGACGAGACCAAAATTAAAATGGAAACCGAGAACAAAGAAGTGAAAATTAAAGAGGAAGACGGTGAAACCAAAATTAAAGAAAAGATAGAAAACGACGATAACTAATAAATCGTTTATAATTAAATTAAAAGCTGGCCTTAACTAGGTCAGCTTTTTTTTTTTGTTCTTTAAAATTACATCTAAAGAGGTTGTGTGAAAACTCTAAAAGTTTTAAATTCATAATTTATGCTATATTTGAGTTTTATTCATTTAATTTCAGTGAGTTATGTATCAATATAAAGCAAAAATTATATCTGTTTATGATGGTGATACCGTTACGGCAATGGTAGATTTAGGGTTTTTACATTTTCAAGAAATGAAACTTCGCCTTTATGGTATAGATACACCAGAATTGCGAGGTCCAGAGCGTGAAAGAGGTTTAGTGGTTAGGGATATTTTACGTGATATGATTCTAGATCAAGATGTAATCATTAATTCTTACAAAGATAAACAGGGCAAATATGGAAGATATTTAGCGAATATATTCATTAATGGTATTGATGTTAATGAATGGTTGGTAGATAATGGCCACGCGGTACCGTATATGGTTTAGAGAAGATGTTGATATATAAATAAAAAAGCCTATCGTTAAGATAGGCCTTGTTCTAAAAAAGATTTTAAGATATATACTTATATAACTTTTACATTAACTGCATTTAATCCTTTTTTTCCTTCAGTTAAGTCGAATTCTACATTATCTCCTTCTCTAACTTCATCAACTAAACCAGAAATGTGTACAAAATGCTCTTTGTTGTTTCCTTCTTCTGTTATGAATCCAAAACCTTTAGAGTCATTAAAAAATTTTACTGTACCAGTACCTGTCTCTTATACACATCTCCGAGCCCACGAGACAAGAGGCAATCTCG
>OJHO01000648.1_pt1 | contig 13955 bp, 10 predicted proteins | sample 1595311 | NCBI WGS metagenome assembly OJHO01 (sample SAMN05416879, study PRJEB24817) | seawater metagenome | isolation source: Sea water | place: Canada:Atlantic | collected 2013-11 | reverse complement strand
TCATGCCCTACATTGATATGGCCAATATTGCCTGCGGCTTCCATGCCTCAGACCCGCTGACCATGGACCGCACCGTCAGAACCGCGATTGCCGAGAAGGTCGCCATCGGCGCGCACCCCGGCTATCCGGATCTGTTGGGCTTCGGCCGGCGTGACATGGAGTTTGCACCCGAGGAACTCCAGGCCCTGCTGGTGTATCAGATCGCTGCGCTGGACGGCATCTGCCGCACCCACGGCACAGCCATCGAATACATCAAACCCCACGGCGCGCTCTACAACAAAATGGCAGTAGACCGCACAACCCTGGCAGCGGTGATGGCTGCGGTACGCAACTTTGCGCCCCACTGCCCCCTGGTGGCCATGGCAACGCCCGATGCCGACGAGGTTCTGGCACTGGCCGCCGACGTGGGCATCGATGTGTGGTTCGAGGCGTTTTCCGACCGTGCCTACAGCGACGAAGGCCGTCTGGTTAAACGCTCGGTGAAGAACGCGGTTCATGACACGCCGGAAGCCATAGAAAGGCAGGTAACACAGATCATCACCGAAGGCAGCGTCACGTCGATTTCCGGCAAACGTATCCCGATCAAGGCCGACACTCTCTGCATTCATGGCGACAGCCAGCATGCTGTAGAGGCGGCCAGGCACATGCGGCAGGTCGTTGAGTCACTATGATCATTGAAGCCGTCAACGAAAGTACGTACATCGTCTATTTTGGTGACCGTATCAGCGATGACATCGCCGGCCAGGTCAAGCGGGCCACGGAGGCCATTCGCCAGAACCTGTCGGACCTGGTGATTGACCTGGTGCCTTCGTATACCTCCGTGCTGGTTTGCTATGACGCCAACAGGACCGACCGCTTCGGCATCGCGTCCCGGCTGCGCAAGGCACTGAGCGAGGGCGAACAGGAGGCGCCGGATGAAAGCGCTTCCAGCACCATTGAGTTGCCGGTCTACTACGGCGACGAAGTAGGCCTGGACCTGGACGAGGTGTGTGACTATTCCGGCCTGAGCCGGGACGAAGTGGTGCGCATCCACAGTGAGCAGACCTACCGCGTCTACGCCATCGGATTCAGCCCGGGGTTCGCTTACCTTGGCATTACCGACCAACGCATTGCCCTGCCCCGCAAAGCCACGCCCCGACAGAAAATACCCACCGGGAGCGTTGGCATTGCCGGCTCGCAGACCGCCATCTATCCCAGCGCCACGCCGGGCGGGTGGCAGATAGTCGGTCGCACACCTCAAAGAATGATCGATTGGGACAGCGATTCCCTGGCGCTGGTATCAGTAGGGGATAGGGTGCGGTTCCGGTCGATTGACCGCCAGGAGTATCTGGACCTGGGAGGCAGCCTCGATGAGTTTTGAAGTTCTGGATGGCGGTATGCTGGCCTTATTGCAGGACCCTGGCCGGTACGGCTATCAGCACATTGGCGTGACCACCGGCGGCCCCATGGACGAGCATGCCTTTCGTTGGGCCAATCGCCTGCTCGCCAATCCACCGGAGGCAGCGCAGATCGAGATCAATATTGGAAAACTGAGCCTGCTGGCCCATGAGGATACCTGCATCGCGCTCACGGGTGCGGACCTCGGAGCGCAGATCAATGGAGAGGCGGCAGCACCCTGGCATACCTATCAAGTCCACCGGGGAGACCGTATCGAATTCGGCATGCCGGTGGGCGGACTAAGGGCCTACCTTGCCGTCGCCGGGGGACTGAAGCCCACCGTGAAACTGGGTAGCTGCGCCACCGTCGTGCGCGAAGGCCTTGGAGGACTGGATGGACGTGGGCAAAAGCTGGCCAAAGGCGACTGCATCGGGTTTGACCGCAGCCATCCGAAGACCATGGCAAGCCTGCCAGCCGGGGAAATTCCGGACTATAACCAGGACCTCCACATCGGTGTGATCCCCAGCTACCAATACGCGCACTTCTCTGCTGGTGAGCGTATGAAATTCTTCACGGGCTGTTACGAGGTCAGCCAGCGAATCGATCGCATGGGCTATAGGTTAACCGGCGACCCTATACACTCTGAGCTGGACGGCATCATCTCCGAAGGCATCGCCTATGGTGCCATTCAGGTGCCCAGTGACGGCCAGCCGATCGTCCTGATGAAAGACCGGCAAACCATCGGTGGCTACCCAAAAATAGGCTGCCTGAGCGCCCTGGATGCTGGCCAACTGGCGCAACGTGGGCCCGGGACACGGATCCGTTTTTACCTTGCGGACGTCGCAGAGGCCGAAGCCCAACGCGCGATTTTCAACCACAAGCTGGAAACCTTCAAACCATCACTCGCCGGCCCGTAGCCGGGTACGCACGCCCCGCGACGTCATCACCGCCAGCACGTCCATCAAAGACCTCACCAGATAGCCGTGCGCGCCGTGAATCTGCACCCCGGAAAAGCCCGCCTTCTCTGCAATCGCCGCACTGCTGGCGAACCGCTGGATAATCTCCTCAATCTCAGACACTTCCAGCGCCCGGGGCGTCGCAAACATTGCCTGCAACTCCTTGCGAAACGGAACCGCACTGGGCGACACCGGCGCCTTGTTCAGCATTTTCGGGCTCTGCTTACCGGGATGGTTGAGCTGCATCCACAGCTGGCACCCATTGCGGTGACATACAAGTCAGTATGAAAACAGGAGATATCCACAAAGCCAAAACAAGCGAGGCCGGTCAGGTTATTCAGAACCGGGGAGCGCCAGGGATGGCGCGACCGAGCCCTACAGGGACGAATCCACGGGCGTGTTCTGAATAACCTGACCGGCCTCGCGACCGCTCCGCAGCCCGAAGGCTACGGAACAGAACTGCCAGCCTTAAAGAAGCAGGGACCGAATATCCCCCAACAGCTGACTCAACACCGAGGTAAACCGGGCCGCATCTGCCCCGTTCACCGCGCGATGGTCGTAAGACAGCGACAACGGCAGCATCAGCCGTGGCTGGAAATCCTTGCCATCCCAGACCGGCTTCATCGCCGCCTTTGAGACACCAAGAATCGCCACCTCCGGCGTATTCACGATCGGCGTGAACGCCGTGCCACCGATACCACCCAGGCTGGTGATGGTAAAGCAGGCACCCTGCATCTCGGCCGGTTTGAGCTGCTTGTCCCGCGCCTTCTGCGCCAGGTCGGCGCTTTCCGCCGCGAGCTCCCAGAGCCCCTTCTTGTCGACATCCTTGATCACCGGCACCATCAGCCCGTGAGGCGTGTCCACCGCAATCCCAATGTGAATGTACTGCTTGCGGATCACTTCCTTGCGGTCCATATCCAGCGACACATTGAACTGCGGCAACTCCGCCAGCGCCGTGGCGCAGGCTTTTAGCAGGAACGGAAGCGGTGTCATCTTCACACCTTTCTTCTCGCCGGCCGCCTTCTGGGCCTTGCGGAAGTCTTCCATGTCGGTGATATCCGCGTCCTCGAACTGGGTGACGTGGGGCACGTTCAGCCAGCTACGCTGCATATTGTTCGCCGTAGCAAACATCATGCGTGACATGGATTCGCGCTCAATCTCACCAAACTGACTGAAGTCCGGCAGTTTCACGCCAGGAATGCCGGCGCCACCGCCGCCAGCCACGGTGCTGCCTTGCTGCGTCTGCTGCAATTGGCTTTTCACGTAGGCCTGGACATCGTCTTTCAGGATGCGACTCTTCGGGCCGGAACCCTTGATGCGAGTCAGATCCGCGCCGAATTCACGGGCCAGCTTGCGCACCGCCGGTCCAGCATGAACCTTGGCACCCGGCGCCGGTGGCTCGTAGGTTGCCGAGGGCTGCTCCGGCTTGGGATCGGAAGGCTTGCTTTTCGATTCAGGCTCACCTTCCTGCTTTTCCTTGCTGGAAGACTCAGACGCCTCGGACGACGCGTCCTCTTCGCCTTCGTCGCCACCCTCTTCCACGATGGTCATTTCAACCAGATCGAGACCTTCGGAGATCTTGTCGCCCTCGGACACCAGAATCTTGCCGATCTTGCCGGCATAGGGAGACGGAATCTCCATGGTGGCCTTGTCGGACTCCACGGTCACCAGTGCATCGTCCGCCTCAACCTCATCACCTTCGCTGACGTTGATCTCGATCACCGGCACATTGTCGAAGCCGTCCAGCGCGGGCACCTTCACGGTTTCCTTTCGGGAACCGCCGGATTTCTTCGGTGCCGGCTTTTTCTCTTCAGACTTGGCTTCTTTGTCGTCCGACTTGGCTTCCGCCTCGTCTTTCTCATCGGACTTGGCGTCTTCGCCAGAATCCTTGTCGTCATCCGAGCCACCAGTGTCGCCACTGACTTCCATCATGCCAACGACATCGCCTTCCTTGACCTTGTCACCCACTTTGACGGTGATCTTGGTAATTTTTCCGGCACCCGGTGACGGCAGTTCTACCGATGCTTTATCGGACTCCACCGTCAGTATCGGATCTTCTTCCTCAACCGAATCTCCCTTACTGACGAGCACTTCGATAACCTCGACCTCGTCTGCACCGCCGAGATCCGGAACCTTGATTTCCTGTTCACTCATGGCGGTCTCCTTAGCTCAGCACCGGGTTCGTTTTGTTGCGATCGATTCCGTACTTGCGCATAGCCTCGAGAACCACGTCGTTTTTGACTTCGCCATCCCTTGCCAGGGCTGCCAGCGCGGTCACCGCCACATAGTAACGATCCACCTCGAAGTGACTCCGCAATTTCTCGCGGGTATCACTGCGGCCGAAACCATCGGTGCCCAGGGTCAGGTAGGTTTTCGGAATGTACGCCCGCACCTGTTCAGACAACAGCTTGATGTAGTCGGTGGACGACACCACCGGCCCCTGCTGCTTCTCCAGGCATTGGGTGATGTACGACTTCTTGGGCGTATCGTCCGGGTGCAGGCGGTTCCAGCGCTCGATGTGCAGGCCGTCACGGGCCAGTTCATTGAAGCTGGTCACGCTCCAGATATCAGAGGCAACACCAAAGTCTTCTTTCAGCAGTTCCGCCGCCGCGCGCACCTCGTTGAGGATGGCGCCGGAGCCCATCAGCTGAACCCGTGGCGTTTTCTTACGGCCCTTGGTTTCAACGGAATCCAGCAGGTACATGCCCTTGATGATGCCGTCTTCCACTTTCTTGCCGTCCTTGCCTTCCGGCATGGCGGGCTGCTCGTAGTTTTCGTTTTCAATGGTCAGGTAGTAGAAGACGTTCTGATTGTCTTCAAACATCTCCTTGATGCCATGCTGGACCACCACGGCCATTTCGTAACCGTAAGCCGGGTCATAGGCCTTACAGCTGGGAATGGTCTGGGCCAGGATGTGGCTGTGGCCGTCCTGGTGCTGCAGGCCTTCACCGTTCAGCGTTGTTCGCCCGGCGGTGCCACCCACCAGGAAACCGCGGGCCTGAATGTCACCCGACGCCCAGGCCAGGTCGCCCACGCGCTGGAAACCGAACATGGAGTAGAAGATGTAGAACGGTATCAGCGGGAAGTTGTTGGTGCTGTAGGAGGTCGCTGCTGCCATCCAGGCCGCCATGGAACCGTCTTCGTTGATCCCTTCCTCAAGCACCTGACCTTTCTTGTCTTCCTTGTAGTACATGATCTGGTCACGGTCTTCCGGCACGTACTTCTGGCCTTCAGAGGTGTAGATACCCATCTGGCGGAACATGCCCTCCATCCCGAAGGTACGGGCCTCGTCCGGTACGATCGGAACAATTCGCTTACCGATGCGCTTGTCTTTGGTCAGAGCCGTCAGCAATCGCACGAACGCCATGGTGGTGGAGATCTCACGACCGTTGGAGCCTTCCAGCAAGTTCTTGAAGGTATCCAGTGGCGGCGTCTGCAGTGGCTGACAGTCCTTACGGCGCTTGGGATAGAAACCGCCCAGTTCCTGCCGGCGCTTGTTCATGTAAACGATTTCCGGGCTGTCCGGCGCCGGCCGGTAATAGGGCACGTCCTTGAGCTCTTCGTCCTTCAGCGGCACCGCAAAGCGGTCACGGAAGGCTTTCAGTTGCTCGATATCGAGTTTCTTGAGCGAGTGCGCCGTGTTCTGCGCTTCGCCGGCGTTACCAAAGCCATAACCCTTGATGGTATGAGCCAGAATCACCGTCGGCCGCCCACCGTTGTTATGGATGGCGTGATGATAGGCCGCATAGACCTTGTAAGGATCGTGGCCACCGCGATTAAGCTTGTTGATGTCCTCGTCGGTGAGGTTTTCCACCATCTTGGACAACTCCGGGTATTTGCCGAAGAAGTGCTTACGGGTATAGGCCGGGCCGTTGCTCTTGAAGTTCTGCAGGTCGCCGTCAACGGCTTCGTCCATGACGCGCTGCATCAGGCCGTCCTGATCCTTCTCGAACAGCGGATCCCACATGCGGCCCCAGACCACTTTCAGTACGTTCCAGCCAGCTCCCCGGAATACGCCTTCCAGTTCCTGGATAATCTTGCCGTTACCACGCACAGGGCCGTCGAGGCGCTGCAGGTTACAGTTAACGACAAAAATCAGGTTGCTCAGGTTTTCGCGGCCAGCCACAGAGATGGAACCCAGGGTTTCGGGCTCGTCGCACTCGCCATCCCCGACAAAGCACCAGACCTTGCGGTCGCCCATGTCGATCAGCTCACGACTGTGCAGATACTTCATCACGTGAGCCTGATAGATGGCCTGGATCGGCCCAAGGCCCATGGACACCGTTGGGAACTGCCAGTAATCCGGCATCAGCCAGGGGTGGGGGTAGGAAGACAGGCCTTCACCGTCCACCTCTTCCCGGTATTTATCCAACTGATCTTCGTCAAAACGCCCTTCCAGATAGGAGCGGGCGTAAATACCTGGTGAGGAGTGACCCTGGAAATACACCAGATCCGATTCGCGCTTCTCATCCCCACCGTGGAAGAAGTAGTTGAAGCCAACATCGTACAATGTCGCCGCCGAGGAGAAGGATGACACGTGCCCGCCCAGATCACCCGGGCGCTGATTGGCCCGCAGTACCATGGCCATGGCGTTCCAGCGGATCAGCGAGCGAATTCGGCGCTCCATGAACAGGTCGCCCGGCATCCTGGCTTCCTGGGTCACCGGAATGGAATTGCGGAAGGGCGTCGTGATGGAATAAGGCAACTCAGTGCCGTCGCGGCTGGCTCGTTCGGAGAGCCTTTCGAGAATGTACTTGGCGCGATCAACGCCCTCCTGTTCGATCAGAGACTCCAGCGCATCCAGCCATTCACTGGTCTCTATGGGATCATCGTCCTGGTACATCAAACCTCCCCTTGGCATTAAAAAGTGCAGCGCACGCCACGATCAGCAGCTGGGCGCCTTGCAATATCGATAAGCTGCGATGGAATGCAGAGCGTTTTATTATGGGTATCCGCCTGTCCGGTACTCGAACAAGCATAGAACACGATCGCCAGTTTTACTGCCTGAAGCGCCCTTGCGTCACCGGGCTTTTGACCAGGCGAATCCAGGCAGCACTCACATACCGGCACAAACCACACCGACGGTTAAGTAGTATTTTTACTACATTACGGTGTGATAATTCAATTTTTGAGGAAAATTCACCATAGCCTGTCGGACTATTTCGGTTACTTACGTAAGAATGGCGCCTTTTTCTCTCTCAAACAAGCACATTCAGACCAAGGTCGTAGGATTCCTACCAATTTGATTAGACCTGAAAATACTTTTAGATTTATGTATACTCGCCTGCCCGTTTTTTGACCAGCGGAGCGGTGGCAACGCCCACCCCTCCAGAATATGGCTCACAACCAAAGAGGGCGATCTATGAACTCCATCGTCACGTTCCCGAACCGGATTCCAACCGCCGAGTTCGAAGAGCGGCGTTTCAAGGTCTACACAGACCGCCAGCTCGATAAAATTGACGTTATCCAGAATCTCCCTGAAGAGACCCTGTTTGAAATGAAGGTGGTTGCCAGCGTGCTGCCCTTTCGTGTCAACGAATACGTGATCAACGAGCTGATCAACTGGGATAAAGTACCGAACGATCCACTTTACCAACTCGTCTTCCCCCAAAAAGGCATGCTGAAGGACGAGCATTACGAGCGCATGGCAAAGATGCATCGTGAGGGCGCGGAGAAGAAAGAAATCCAGGCGGTGGCGAAAGAGATTCGCGACGAGCTTAACCCGCACCCGGCCGGCCAGATGGAAATGAACATGCCGGAACTGAACGGCGAAGTCCTGGACGGCGTTCAGCACAAATACCGTGAAACCGTTCTGTTCTTCCCGGCCCAGGGCCAGACCTGCCACTCCTACTGTACCTTCTGCTTCCGCTGGGCTCAGTTCGTGGGCGACAAGGACCTGAAGATGGCCAGCACCGAAGCAGAAAAGCTTCACGGCTACTTGCAGGAGCATACCGAAGTCAGTGACCTGCTGGTCACCGGTGGCGACCCCATGGTGATGAAAACCAAGAATTTGGTCCAGTACCTGGAGCCTCTTCTGCAGCCGGAGTTTGATCACATCCAGACCATTCGCATCGGCACCAAGGCCCTGACCTTCTGGCCATACCGCTTTGTGACCGACAAGGATGCAGACGAACTGATTGATCTGTTTGCCCGCCTTGTGGATGCCGGCAAGCACGTGGCCATCATGGCGCACTACAACCATTGGCAGGAAATCACCACCGATATCGCGGAAGAAGCCATCCGCCGCCTGCGTGCCACCGGCGCTGAAATCCGCGCCCAGGGCCCACTGATCAAGCATGTGAACGACAATGCCGACGACTGGGCAAAACTGTGGGACAAGGAAGTACAGCTGGGCATCATCCCTTACTACATGTTTGTGGAGCGGGACACCGGCGCCAAGAACTACTTCGAAGTGCCTTTGGTAGAAGCGTTCAATATCTACCGCGAAGCCATCAAGCAGGTTTCAGGCCTGGCTCGCACCGCCCGCGGCCCGTCAATGAGCGCTGGCCCCGGCAAGGTTGAGGTACAGGGCATCACCGAGATCAACGGCGAGAAAGTGTTCGTGCTCCGGTTCATCCAGGCCCGCAACCCGGACTGGGTACAGCGCCCGTTCTTTGCCAAGTACAGCGAAACCGCCACCTGGCTGCATGAGCTGGAACCGGCCCTTGGGGAAGAGAAGTTCTTCTTTGAGGATGAGTATGAGCAGATGAAGAAGGGCAACGGGTAACCCGGCCTCATAAAAAAGGGGCCCACCGCGGGCCCCTCCTTCCAGAACTGCCTTCCCTGCGCATCAATGCATCAACGTATACAGCTTACGCCGATAGGTACGCACGTCCGGATTGTTATTTCCAAGTTTGTCGAACAGCTCAATCAACGTGGTCTTCGCCACCTCATCCTTGTATTTACTGTCCACTCGCATCAAGCGAATCAGCAATTCCATCGCCTCGGCGTTGTTTTCCTGAAGGATGTGATGCAACGCCAGCAAGTGCAGGGCATTAGGATCTTTCGGATCTTTATCCAGCGCATCTTCCAGTTCGTGGATCGGGGGCAATTCGGCTGACGCCCTGAGGAATTTCAGCCGGGCCGCCAGCTGCTTTGCCTGGTGCTGCATCTTTTCTTCCGGAGGCAGGCTTTCCAGCACCTGCTCGGCGGTCTCAAGATCGCCCAGTTCGGCTTTCAGTTGCGCGAGATCGATCAGCACCTTCAGGTCATCCGGGTTGCTCCGGTTCATCTCCGTGAGCACGGCCAGTGCAGCCTCGACATCACCTTCCTCCCAGAGCCGGTGGGCCTTGTCGTAAGGGGCCTCCTCGTCTTCCGGCATTTCAATGTGCTTGTCTAGAACCTTGCGGATCTCGCTCTCCTGCAGTGCACCATTAAAGCCATCTACTGCCTGACCATCTTTTACCAGTATCACTGTGGGCAGGCTGCGCACGCCCAGGCTGCCAGTCAGTTGCTGCTGCTCGTCGGCGTTCACCTTGGCCAGCATGAAGCCGCCCTTATACTCTTCCGCCAGCTTTTCCAGCAACGGCATCAACTGCTTACAGGGGGCGCACCACTCCGCCCAGACATCAATCAATATGGGCGTTTTGGAGGACGCTTCCATCACATCCTGCTGGAAGTTGTCCATGGTGGCTTCGAAAACGTACGGCGAGTTGCTCATGGATGGCACCTGAAAGTGATTTCCTGAAATGTCATTAACGGATTGTTGTTGGTATTGGGGGTTGAGAGCCAGAATTCAAGGTTTTGCCGCGGGTTCAGCTCGATGACGGCAAATACCGGCACCTGCCTTGAAATAATCCCCTTTGCCGTTACATAGGCAGTAGGACCGGAGCGACAACCCGGATCAAATTCCCTGGAGGATGCGTGTACGGCATGAACGACGACAACCGCAACGACTCTTTTGATGCTCCCGAAGAAGATCTGACCGAGTACATCGGCAGGGACGAGAACAGCAAAAGCCTGGTACTGCCGAAACAGCAGATGCCCCGCCGCATGTACGTGTTACCGGTGTCGAACAGGCCGTTCTTCCCCGCCCAGGTGCAGCCGATTGTGGTTAACCAGAACCCCTGGCAGGAAACCCTCAAGCGTGTAGGCGAAACCGACCACAAGGTACTGGGTATATGCTTTGTGGAAGACAGCGATCCTGAACAGGGTATTCCCGGCAGCGAGGAGCTGGAAACCGTAGGCTGCGCCGTGCGCGTCCATCACGCCCAGGGCGAAAGCGGCAAAGTCCAGTTCATTGCCCAGGGCCTGCAGCGTTTTCGCATCACCCAATGGCTTCGGCGCCGGCCGCCCTACCTGGTGGAAGTGGAATACCCGGACGAGCCGGAAGAAGCCGCCGACGAGTTGAAAGCCTATACCCTCGCGATCATCAGCTCCATCAAGGAGCTGCTGCGCACCAACCCGCTTTACGGCGAGGAAGTGAAGCAATACCTGTCCCGATTCGGGCCGGATGACAGCTCTCCCCTGGCGGACTTTGGTGCCTCGATGACCAGCGCCCCGGGCCAGGAACTGCAGGAGGTACTCAACACCGTGCCTCTGCTCAGGCGCATGGAGAAAGTACTTCTGCTGATGGCGAAAGAACAGGAAGTCGCCCGCCTGCAGAGCGAAATCAGCGAAGAAGTGAACGAGAAGGTGCAAAAGCACCAGCGTGAGTTCTTCCTGAAAGAACAGCTCAAGGTCATCCAGCGCGAACTGGGCATGGCCAAGGACGACAAAACCGCCGACGCCGAGCGTTTCCGCGAGCGCATGGAAAGCCTTAACCCACCGGAACAGGTTCAGGAACGCTTTGACGACGAGCTTCAGAAACTGCAGGTTCTGGAGCAGGGTTCACCGGAGTACGGTGTCACCCGCAATTACCTGGACTGGCTGACCCAGGTGCCCTGGGGCCTGACCTCGGAGGATCATTTCGATCTGACCGAAGCCCGCCGCATCCTGGACCGTGACCACGATGGGCTGGACGACGTGAAAGACCGTATCGTCGAGTTCCTTGCCGAAGGCACCTTCAAGGGCGAAGTCAGCGGTTCCATCCTCCTGTTGGTGGGCCCGCCTGGCGTGGGTAAAACCTCCATCGGCCATTCCGTCGCCGACGCCCTCGGCCGTGAGTTCTATCGATTCAGCGTGGGCGGCATGCGTGACGAAGCTGAAATCAAGGGCCACCGCCGCACCTATATCGGCGCCATGCCTGGCAAATTCGTGCAGGCATTGAAAGACTCGAAGGTGTCCAACCCGGTGATCATGCTGGACGAGATTGACAAGATCGGTGCCTCCTTCCAGGGCGACCCAGCCTCTGCCCTGCTGGAAACACTGGACCCGGAACAGAACCGGGAATTCCTGGATCATTACCTGGACGTGCGCATGGACCTGTCCAAGGTCCTGTTCATTTGCACCGCCAACCAGCTCGACACCATTCCCCGCCCCCTGCTCGACCGCATGGACGTCATCCGGCTGTCCGGCTACATCACCGAAGAAAAGCTTGCCATCGCCAAGCATCATCTGATGCCCCGGTTACTGAAACGAGCCGGCCTGCTGAAAAAGCAGATGAACATCACCGACGCCGCCATCAAGCAGATCATCGAAGGCTACGCCCGGGAAGCAGGCGTGCGCAGCCTGGAAAAACTGCTGCACAAAGTCATCCGCAAGGGCATCGTGCAATTGCTGGAAACCCCGGACCAGCCGGTCAAAGTCGGCGTCTCGGACCTACAGACCTATCTGGGACAACCGGCGTTTCGAAAGGAGAAATCCCTGAAAGGCACCGGCGTGGTCACCGGCCTGGCCTGGACCGCCATGGGCGGCGCCACCCTGAGCATCGAAGCCTCCCGCATCCACAGCACACAGCGCGGCTTCAAGCTCACCGGGCAGTTAGGGGACGTGATGAAAGAGTCCGCCGAAATCGCCTACAGTTTTGTCTCTTCAAACCTCAAGCGATTCAAAGGTGACCCCACCTTCTTCGACAAATCCTTCGTGCACCTGCACGTCCCCGAAGGCGCCACCCCCAAAGACGGCCCCAGCGCCGGCGTCACCATGGCCACCGCCCTGCTTTCACTGCTGATGAAAAAGCGGGTACCCCGCAAGGTTGCCATGACCGGTGAGCTGACCCTCACCGGGCAAGTATTGGCTGTCGGCGGCATCCGCGAAAAAGTGATCGCCGCCCGCCGCGTAGGCATCAAGGAAGTGATTCTTCCTGAAGCATGCCGTCGGGATTTTGACGAACTGCCCGACTACCTGAAACAGGGGCTCACCGTTCACTTTGCCGAGCAGTACAGCGATGTCTTCCACACCCTCTGGGGCTGAAAGCGCCCCCTACTACATCGTCCCCTTGTGCCATGAGCGCGTGGGGACGCTGTACCGGGATGACCATATTCTGCTAATCAACAAACCCGCTTACCTGTTAAGCGTGCCTGGCCGTGCACCGGAGAATAAAGATTGCGCTATTCGCCGTTTACGGCTGCAGTACCCGGACATTCGTCTGGTGCACCGCCTGGACCTGGATACCTCGGGCATTATGGTGTTTGCGATTACCGCTCAGGCACAAAGTAAACTGAGCCGGCTATTCCAGCTCCGCACGGTAAAAAAACGCTACCAAGCCGTTGTGCATGGACTGGTCCACGCTGATAACGGCAGCATCGATTTACCCCTGATTCCCGATTGGCCAAACCGCCCCTTACAGAAGGTATGCCACGAAACCGGCAAGAATGCGCTAACCCACTACTGCGTACTGGAACGGGACATCCCCGGTAACCGCACCCGGCTAGAACTCAGCCCGGTCACCGGCCGCAGCCACCAGCTGCGAATTCATTGCCGGGAACTTGGCCATCCGATCATCGGCTGCGACATGTACGCGCCACCCGATATCGAAGCGCTCAGCCCGCGCCTGCTGCTGCATGCCGAATGGCTCGCGTTCAACCACCCCGTGACAGGTCTGTGGCAGGAATTCACCTCCCCCTGCCCATTCTAGGAAACCCTACTCAGGTCCACTCTTCGCCGTAATCGTGAAACAACTCGTCCCCGGCCTTGATTTTTCTCAGCGTAACTACCGTCAAATCGTCGTAATAGGCCACATTGGCGCGCTTGTTGTGGTTAATGAAACGCAAATCGCACAGCACCCGATAGCGCTCTTCGCCGTCATCATCCAGCCACAACACATAAGGGCCGCTGCCCTTGGCGCGTTTTACCTTGCACTGGCCCAGTTCGGTATTGCGGGCGATATCCTGGCGGGCAAAAAGACCGCGACCGTGGACCAGGCTATCGCGGACTTCAACCAGCTCTTCGCGTAAATAATATTCAGGCATGTTTGCGCTTTACCTTGCAATGATTGCCATGGCATCTTGCCAGAAAATCGATAATGCTGTTAAGACAGCCTAACGACCCAACCCGACGTTTTACCGGCCATGTGTTGCAACCTTGCGACAGTGCGTCCGGACAGGGCATCACGGCCCAGCCTACAGGGATAATGTTGTGAACCTTTTGCACACTGGTAAAGATCTACTGCGCATGAATGAGCTGGCGGCAATCCTGCTCAAATACGGGTTTGCAGACGTGATTCGGCGGCTGGGGCTTTCCACCCCGGTAGAGCTGTCTCTTATACACATCTCCGAGCCCACGAGACAAGAGGCAATCTCG
>OJHO01000641.1_pt1 | contig 14050 bp, 17 predicted proteins | sample 1595311 | NCBI WGS metagenome assembly OJHO01 (sample SAMN05416879, study PRJEB24817) | seawater metagenome | isolation source: Sea water | place: Canada:Atlantic | collected 2013-11 | reverse complement strand
AATGGTTTTATGGTGACATGCAAATAAAAGAATAATATCGCTTAATGTCAATTATTACACGTATCAAAAATATTTTCTCGCCAACAGCGTCATCTGATATCGTCGGTGTTGCCTTGCGGCAGCAATCAATTAGCTATCTGGTAAAAAACGCCACTAAAAAGTACGGCGAAACCTTAGAAAATAAAGCTTATCCGCTTGTTGGCTCTCTCAAGCATATCGTCACCACCAAGTCATTAGCAGGGCAATGCCACTTAGTATTGCCAAATGCCCATTCACACATAGTACAAGTTGATAAACCCAACGTTCCTCATGCTGAAATGAATGCCGCCTTGAAGTGGCAAATAAAAGATTTAGTCAGTATCGCACCTGAAAATATGGTTTTAGATTATTTTGATGGACCAATATTAGCTGGCGGACATGAAAAAGTTAATGTTGTCTGTGTTGCAAAAAATGATTTGATAGAGCTAGTAAGCACATTGGCTGCTGATAATTTGAATGTTGTTAGCATTACCACTGAAGAGTTTGCCTTTGCCAGTTTGTTGCCAGTACAAGATGATGCTGTGTTATTAATTTGCCAGCAACCAGGCGAAGAAGTGAATTTATTAATTGTCAAAAGTGGCCAATTATTTTTTAGCCGACGTTTACGTGGCTTTGCCCAGATTGCTGATAAAAGTGAAGATGAACTCAGTATGGGCGTTATCGATTCGCTAAGTTTAGAAATTCAACGCTCGACTGATTATTTTGAGCGGCAATTAAAACAAGCACCAATTAAAGCGATTGAAGTTTTGATCCCAATGCAAAATGAAGCTTTTTTAGCACGAAAATTGGCGGAAAACACCAACGTAGAGGTAAAGTTGTTTACTATGCCTGAAACATTGGAAAACTACCGAAGTAGTGCAGCAGCTATAGGTGCAACACAGTTAAATTTTATGGAGCCAAACTAGATGGCTAAATATTCGATTAACTTATTACAAGCTGATTTACTGCCAGCAAAAGCACTGTGGACTCTGAACCGTGTTATCGCTGTATGGTTAGCCGCGTTAGTAGTGATGTTAGCGCTGATTTTTATTGCTCAAATGCAGCTAAGTCGTTTAAATGCAGTATTTCAAGCGGAAAGCGCACTTAATAGTAGTCAAACGGTGCAACTGCAAAATTTAGAAGCGACTATTAGTGCTAACCGTAAAGATGCAGACTTGTTAGCAATAACTAACTTAACACGGTTAAGTTAGTTATTGCTAACAAACAACATTTGCACCAGCAATTAACGGATCCAACACAAACCTATAGTGCTGGTTTTTCTAGTGCTATGGCGGAGTTAGCTGAGTTACATAACAAAAATATTAGCTTGCAGAGAGTAAATATTGGTAATGGCAATATGACGTTTTCTGGTATAGCGCGTACACCTGATGCTGTACCGAATTGGTTATCTGGTTTCGAATCATCGACTTTTTTGTCGGGTAAACGTTTTGTTAATTTTTCTTTGACCGAAAATGAAGAGCAATTAACTGAGTTTGTGGTTAGCTCTGCACAAGCTAAAGGGGAATAGCAATATGACGCAATGGCTTGCTTATAGTGAAAAATTTAGTAATACCACACCACGAGAACAGTATCTCATTATTGCGAGCGGTTTAGTGGCCATTATTTTTATTTTGTATAGTTTATTTCTGGATGAACCTTTTCAGCGCATTGGACAATTGGAGCAACAAATTTTACAAACTCAAGAAAGTAATGAAAATAACAAAATATCGATTCAAGTTTTAGAGCAAGCATTACTTGAAGACCCTAATCGTGCTTTGAAAGAAGAACTATCACAATACCAAGCAAGACTAGGAGAAATAGACCAACAACTCTTAAACCTTACTTCGGATCTAATTGATCCTATTCAAATGCGTTATGCGCTAATCAAGCTTTTAAAGCTTCAAAAGGGGGTTAAATTACTTTCATTTGAAGTTTTGCCTGCAAGCCCCGTGACAAAAACTAATCTTGGTAATAACCATGATTTGGCTCAGCAAGATACTGTGACTGCGAGTGCTAACCAAGCGCAAGAAAAACAACTACGTTTATATCGCCATGCTATTAAAATTAAATTACAAGGGCAATATTTTCAGTTAAAAGACTATTTAACGCAATTAGAGAGTCTATCTTGGAAATTCTTTTGGCAAGAATTTGACTATAAATTAAAAGCCTACCCCGTCAGCGAGCTTGAAGTAGAAATCTACAGTTTAAGTACGGCACAGGAGTTCATTGGTGTATAAAATTAGCCTGATACTATTACTGTTATTTTTGTCTCAATATGTGAATGGTCAGCAAGTTGACCCAACTAAACCTTTCGGTGCTGTAGCATCAAGCAGTAGTAGCGATAGTGAAAAAAGCACACAGTTAATATTACAGTCAATCATCCAACGTGGCAGCAACAAAAAGGCCATCATTGATGGTAAAGTGCTCAATGTTGGTGATATATATAAAGGTTTTGAGTTGATAACCATTAACTCAAAAGGGGTGGTGCTAGATTCACCACAAGGTAGAATGGAATTATCATTATTTTCCGGTGTTATAGCGAACTCAAAATGAAAAAAATAATTAATCAAAAGAAGCACCAAATCCAATTGCTTTGTTGCACAGCTGTACTTGTGCTTGCCGGCTGTCAATCAGCACCTAAGCCACCTACTGAGGTTAATCAAGCCTTAGATGATGCAATTGCTCAAGCGAGTAAGCCAGCCAAACCAAAGCCATTACAAACACTACCAAGCTCTGTTCGCCAAGAGTTAATGCAAAAAGAAGTGCAACAAGCACGCCATGGTTTGTTAGCTGAAAAACGTTTAGAAATAGCAGCAAGTGGTGTTGCAGCTGAGCAATTTTTTGCCGCAATTGTTGATGATTCATCATACAGTATCGCGGTTCATCCTGAGGTGAGCGGCACGATCACTTTGAATTTAAAAGACGTGACTTTAGATGAGGCGCTTGATGTTATTGAGTCACTTTATGGTTACGATATCCGTCGCCAAGGTCGGGTGATCCAAGTGTACCCTGCGGGTATTCGCACTGAAACGATCCCCCTTGATTACCTTTATGTTAAGCGAAGTGGCATGTCTAGCACCAGCATAAATTCTGGTGGTGTTTCTGAGAATGATCCAAACAGCAATAATTCTAATGGCAGCAACAACAATAGTAACAGTAACAATAATCAAAACAGTAATGGTCAAGGCGGTAATAGTCAGAACGGCAGTAGTGGTATTAACATTTATACTGAAAATGAATCTGACTTCTGGAGCGAATTAAAAGAAACGTTAACGGCATTGGTTGGTGATGAAGGAGGTCGTTCTGTTATCGTGTCACCACAAGCTGGCTTAGTGACTATTCGAGCATTGCCTTCGGAAATTACTGCTGTTAAGAGCTTTCTTGATAGCACTCAGGAGCACTTACGTCGTCAAGTCATTATTGAAGCCAAAATAATGGAAGTCACCCTAAATGATGACTATCAGCAAGGGGTAAAGTGGGATCAAGTGCTTGGTCATATTGAAAGTACTGATATTGGTTTTTCAACGACAGGAAGTATTGCCGGCAATACTATTTCATCAGCCATAGGTGGTGTCACAAGCTTGAGTTTTTTAAATAAAGACTTTAGTGGTGTGATTGACTTGTTATCTACTCAAGGTAATGTCCAAGTACTATCTAGCCCAAGAATAACAGCGACAAATAATCAAAAAGCCATTATTAAAGTGGGCGAAGATGAATACTTTGTCACTGATGTTTCTAGTACGACGACAACAGGTACTTCTACTACTACAACACCTGAAATTGATTTGACGCCTTTTTTCTCGGGCATTGCGCTTGATGTAACGCCACAAATAGACGCTGATGGTGAAGTTATTTTACATATTCATCCGTCAGTGACTATTACTGATGAGCAAACTAAAACCATACGGTTGAGTAATGAAGATATTATTTTACCGTTAGCACAAAGTAGTGTCCGTGAGTCAGATACTATTATTCGCGCTAAGTCAGGTGAAATAGTTGTTATTGGTGGCTTAATTGAAACCCGTAAAGTTAACCTTGAATCGAAAACACCATTCTTAGGTGATATACCCATTATGGGCGAGCTTTTTAAAAGTAAAAGTGAATCAGTTCAAAAGAAAGAACTGGTTATTTTATTAAAGCCGATCGTTATTGGACAAGATACTTGGAAGAATCAATTACAGGATGCCCGTGCTTTGTTAAAACAATGGTTTCCTGAAGATGCGGACGCAAACGCCGCTGATAATTAAGCTATAACCTTATGTATTTGTATCACTTTGGCTTAAGGGAACTACCGTTTACTTTAACACCAAACACCAACTTCTATCTCGGTTTAGAGCCTCATAATGAGGCACTTGCCGTATTGCTAACGGCATTAAAAACCGGTGAGGGTTTTATTAAAGTCATTGGTGAAGTTGGTACAGGAAAAACCTTACTATGTCGTAAGTTGCTGAATGAAATTCCCGAACATTTTGTTACCGCTTATATTCCTAACCCATATTTAAAGCCTGATGAATTAAGACGTGCGGTTGCTGTTGAGCTTGGTGTTAAGCAAGCACAACGTATGTCATTGCAACTTCTAACTCAACGTATCCAACAAAGGCTGTTGGAGCTACACAATCAGGGTCACTCTGTGGTGTTGATCTTAGATGAAGCACAAGCATTACCGGCAGAAAGCCTTGAAGCGTTGCGACTTTTCACTAACCTTGAAACAGAAACAAGAAAGTTATTACAGGTAGTGTTATTCGCACAGCCTGAGTTAGATGAGCGATTAGCCGAAAAAGCTTTTCGACAATTAAAGCAGCGAATCACCTTTTCTTATAAATTGCGAGCCATGACCGCGCTAGAGGTAGAGCATTACATTCAGCATCGTTTGCAGATTGCTGGTTACAAAGGTGCCAATTTATTTAGCCGAGCTATTACGAAAAAAATTGCTAATGTTAGTCAAGGTATTCCACGACTGGTGAATATTATTTGTCATAAAATGTTGATGCTTGGTTACGGCGAAGGGTGTTATCAGCTTACTAAAAAGCACTTATCAAAAGCGATTCAAGATACTGAAGGTATGCAGCATAAAACTCCTTATAAGTTTTATTTAGCAGGCGTATTAATTATTGCGGTTATTGTTAGCTTATATTATTCATGGCATGTTACTGGGATATCACTATGAGCGTCATCAACCAAATGCTAAAAGATTTAGACAAACGTCAAAGTGAACAAAAAAGAAGCGCCGAAGCTGTGGTTCCAGTGCCAGAAAAATCTTCAACGAGTCGAGTGATGTTTATCATTGTGGCTATTATAGTTTTAAATGTTCTTGGCATATTTAGTTGGCAACTTTACAGTGAAAATCAACAGTTAAAAGAGCAGGTGCAAACCAATGTTTTCGCTATCAGTGCTAATAATGATGTTGCTGTTAGTGATGTCGTTTTGACGGATGCTAGTGAGAAGATTGATGATAAGCAAAGTGCCCATCAAGTGCCTATTGTTGCAGTTGAAGCTGCGTCAGAAAAAGCAACAATAATAACATCGCAAGTAAAACAAGCGGCTAGTGATATTGCTGATGAGCTATCAAAGCAGTCATTATTTTCAGCAGAAAAGCCCACTAATAGTAATAATGATAGCGTTAAAATTAACCCCCTAGCAACTAGCCTATCGGATAATACAGAAAAAATGCCTGCGCTTGATGCTGCGAACGTTGAGAATACAAGTGATATTACTGGGCGTAAACAAGTGGCTAATGTTGCGAAAGCTACGCCAAGCTTAACCATTTCGCGTACACAGTTGACTCCACAGGCGCTAGCGGCTAATAAAATAACTCAAGCAGAGCAAGCCATTGAGCGTAATGACATACTCAAGGCTGAAGCCTTATTTGAAGAAGTGTTGTTGATCATGCCTGAGCATGTAACTGCGCGTAAACAGCTGGCTGCATTGTGGTATGGTAGAAAATCATATCAAGATGCAGTGAACCTATTATCACAAGGTATAGCGTTGGCACCTCAGTCAGAAGAAATGCGCCTGATGACGGCACGAATTTATTATGAACAAGGCCAGCCGAGACCAGCCTATAATGTCTTAAGGCCAGTAAATCATAGTACAAGTACAGAATTACAAGCACTACTCGCAAATACGGCAGCAGATTTAAACGAGCACGGTAATGCCATTGTTGCTTATGAAAAACTTATTGCACTTGAGCCTCATGTTGGGCGATGGTGGTTGGGATCTGCAGTGTCATTAGATAGCCTTGGCAAATTTGTGCTGGCAAGAGATGCCTACAAACAGGCAATAGCGCGCAATGACTTATCTAATAGTGCGATGCAGTTTGCTCGTCAACGCCTGATAGAGCTAGGAGAATAATATGGCAGCACCTAAATTAAAAATGCGTTTGGGCGACTTGCTTGTTCACGAACATATCATTAGTAATGAACAATTGATGCAAGCGTTAAATAGCCAAAAAACCAGTGGCAGAAAACTCGGTGATGCCTTAATTGAATTAGGTCATATTGGTGAAAAACAGCTGTTAGAATTTTTAGCGCAGCAGCTTGATGTGCCATTTTTAGATATTAGCCAACGAAGAATTCCCCCCGAAGTTGCCTTGTTATTACCAGAAGTGCATGCAAGACGTTTGCGTGCCCTGATTATTGAAGATCAAGGGGATTCGGTACTCATTGGTATGAGTGACCCAGCTGATTTAAGTGCCCTTGATCAACTTGAGCAAATGTTATCGCCAAAACGTTTAAACTTAGCGGTGATAATGGAGTCACAACTGTTTGATGCTTTTGATAGCTTATATCGCCGAACAGCTGATATTGAGTCCTTTGCTAGCCAACTTGAGGAAGAATATGATCAAGGAAGTAACTTCGATTTATCAAGTACTTTTCTTGAAGAAGGTGGTGACGCAACTGTTGGTAAGCTATTGCAATCGGTTTTTGAGGATGCGGTGCAAATGCGAGCATCCGATGTCCATATTGAGCCAGATGAAAACTCGTTACGTATTCGTCAGCGTATTGATGGCGTGTTGCAAGAAAATATATTAAAAGAGAATAAAATTGCCTCAGCAATGGTGTTGCGTTTAAAACTGATGGCTGGCTTGGATATTTCTGAAAAACGCTTACCGCAAGACGGTCGGTTTAACCTACAAATTAATGGCCATAACATTGATGTACGTATGTCGACTATGCCAGTACAGCATGGTGAATCGGTTGTTATGCGACTACTTGATCAATCTGCGGGGTTATTGTCGCTAGATGAAACAGGCATGCCAGAGCAATTTGTGCAGCGTATCCGTCATCAAATATCACGACCTCATGGTATGGTGTTGGTTACAGGTCCCACAGGTAGTGGTAAAACAACAACGTTATATGCCGCATTAAGTGAACTAAACCAAGCGAGTAAAAAAATAATTACGGTTGAAGATCCAGTCGAATATCGCTTACCGCGAGTTAATCAGGTGCAGGTGAATAGCAAAATAAACCTGACATTTTCTAGCGTACTACGCACGGCGCTCCGACAAGATCCTGATATTCTGATGGTGGGTGAAATGCGTGACCAAGAAACGGTTGAAATTGGTCTGCGAGGCGCATTAACTGGTCATTTAGTTTTGTCTACACTACATACGAATGATGCAATCACTAGTGCCCTGCGCTTATTAGATATGGGCGCAGCTGGCTTTTTAGTTGGTAGTTCATTAAGAGCGATTATTGCGCAGCGCTTAGTGCGAAAAATTTGTGAAAATTGTCGACAAGTTCACCAACCCGATCAACAGGAAATGATGTGGCTATCGAATCTTGCGGACAGTGACATCAGTGCTATTACATTTAGTAACGGTAGGGGGTGTCAAAGTTGTCACTATACTGGTTATAAAGGTCGGATCGGTGTTTTTGAATTATTAGAAATGAATGAAGCTATGATGTCGGCATTAAAACGTGAAGACACGGAAGCCTTCACACAAGCAGCTAAGCAGCATCCGGAGTTTAGACCATTAGCACTTGCAGCATTTGATTATGCTAAATTAGGTATCACCAGTGTTGAAGAAGTCTTACGTTTAGTTGAAACCGTTGACGTTACAGGATAAGCAATAATATTATGCCAGCATTTAATTATATTGGGCGAGACGCCAACGGTAGCCAAGTAAAAGGCGCTATCGAAGCGGTTAATTCCGCTATGGTTGCTGAGCAATTGTCCCGTAAACGGATTATTCCGATATCTATAGAAAGTGCTAAACAGGCTGATAGTGACATTTCATCAAAAAATATTGATATTAGTGATTTACTGGGTTTTAACCAAGTTACCTTGGACGATTTAATTGTTTTTTGTCGGCAAATGTATGCTTTGGTTAAGTCAGGTGTGCCAATTTTAAGAGCCATTAATGGCATGGCAGAATCAAGTACATCAGTAAAGTTAAAGTCAGCATTAACAGATATTTCTGCGCAACTAGAGGGGGGCTTTCCGCTTTCTAATGCCTTACATCAGCACCCCAAAATATTCACGCCCTTGTTTGTTTCTCTGGTCCATGTTGGCGAGAATACAGGTAATCTCGACGATGCATTTCTAAAGCTTGCCAGCTATTTTGAGCGTGAACAGGAAACCCGTAAACGCATTAAAACCGCTTTGCGCTATCCTAGCTTTGTTTTGATTGCCATTGTTGCAGCGTTAGTTATTTTAAATATTTTTGTGATTCCGACCTTCGCAAATATGTTTAGCAAGCTCGGCGCTGACTTGCCTTGGGCAACTAAAATGTTGATTGCTAGCTCCAACTTCTTTCTCAACTATTGGCCGCATATGTTGATCGCCAGTGTTGTTGGCTTTTTTGCGATTAAGTATTACTTAAAAACACCTGCTGGGATGTACGCTTGGGACAGGCGTAAGTTGAAATTACCGGTTGTTGGCGGGGTTATTGAACGTTCAATTCTATCTCGTTTTGCTCATACCTTTGCCATTATTTTACGTGCTGGCGTACCAATGACATCTGGCTTAACACTCGTTGCAGATGCCGTTGATAATACTTTTATGCGTGAAAAAATTATTGCCATGCGTAGTAGTATTGAAAGTGGTGAAAGTTTATTACGTTCGGCGGTTACCAGTACCTTATTTACTCCTTTAGTGTTACAGATGGTCGCTGTCGGTGAAGAAACAGGGCGAGTTGATGAATTACTGGCAGAAGTTGGTGATTATTATGAACGAGAAGTAGACTATGAACTAAGCACCTTAACAGCGCGTATTGAACCTATCATGATCGCAATAGTTGCTGTTATGGTCTTGGTATTAGCGTTAGGTATATTTACCCCTATGTGGGATATGATGTCGGCATTCCAGGGTAAATAAATGAGCTTTATTAGATGATAAAACTATGACATCACTACAAGTTGCTGAAAAAAAAGAAAAGTCTCTAGCTGAGATTCTTATGGTCGTTGTACTAGTAGCGTTATTAATGGCGAGTTTTATCTTCTATTTTTTTAAAAATCAAGGGCAGCTTACCCGCGCGGGTTTTGAGTCGATTGCACAAGTTTTTTCTGCACGAGTAAATGGCATACGTGCGCAGTGGTTTATGGATAAGCAACCTGATTTTGTCAAGGTTAAAAGTAGTAATCGACAACCTGATGGTAGCAACGAAGTTATGGTTCCGGTTAACAGCAAAGGTTGGGTTGACGCTGGAACTACGGCCTTGTCATGCCAACAAATTTGGCACTTTGTCATGGAGTCACCATTAGATTATATGAAGCAACCTATAGGAGCAGTTTTAGTTGGCCCTAAAAGTCAGACAATGAATTATTGTCAATACAGTTTATCCAGTGGTGAGTATTTTACTTATTACCGCCATAATGGCAAAGTGAGTGAGGTGCAACTGAGATATTGACATTGGCACGAAGTAGCTTAGGGTATAAATTAGCGTAAATATTGCGCTTTATCAGTATTTGTATAAAAATGTAACTAAGTGAGTGACTTTATTGCTGTTTCATTGCTAGAATAAAATTAAAACAAAAAATAAATATTATAATCAGGAATTTGTTATGAGAAAACAGTCAGGTTTTACCCTTATAGAGTTAGTTATTGTTGTTGTGATCTTAGGGTTTTTGGCGGTTACTGCAATCCCAAAATTTCAGCTGTGTTGTAGTTAAGTGTGGGTAACAGATATTTCATTTTACAAAGCCTCTTTTATCCACGTTTGATCTGAATGTTCCTTGTTATCTTCCATAAACCTAAACCAACTCAAATAATTCTCAACATAGGCAGTACCTATGCCATTGAAGCGTTTTAGCCAACTTTTCCATCGTTTCATGTAATTATTCAACGTTTGAATATGATAAATACCCTCAATTACTCGTTGATTATCAAGACCTATTAGTCGCTTATGATCAATATTTAATTCCTCGGCAATATCTTTATACGATAAGTTTCCATCGGTACAAAGCACTGAGCCTGATGATAATAATGGTTTTAATTGAGCTTGAATATTTTCTTTAGTATTGCGCTCCAAAACTTTGTGTGAAACAACGCCACTACGATCAAGCGCAATAATAATAGGCACTTGCTTAATTCTTCCACCACCACGTTTTCGTGATTTACGCGCTATTTTTCTTTTACCTTTAAATGATTCGGGTATAAAAGTTTCATCGGCTTCAATAACGCCAGTCAGTGATGAAGGCTCAAAGCTTGCTGGGGCTTTGATAAAGATATGTCGCCATCTAAATGATGTTTTCAGGGTTATATTTAAGGCTTTAGCTGACTTTCTAAGGGAGACACCTTCCCACATGAGTTTTGTATACTCGATCCACTTCTCCGATTTTTTCATGCGATAAAGAGGTGAATCAGCCAGTGCGTTAAATGTTTTATTGCATGACTTACACTTAAAGCGTTGAATACCTTGTTTTGTCACACCCCAACGGTTTAATTTATGCGAATCACAATGAAGACAATGAGATATCATTTCTTCATGATCGGCAATAGCTTGGCCTACTTGATTCTTGGAAATGTTTGATTCAATTTCATGGCGAAGCTTTTTAAGCTGAGAGTAGTTTAGATTGGTTACGTGATGTAGTATATTTTGAAACTGCTTGGAAGCCATGTTGCACCTACCATTATTGGGTTTCAGTACATTTAGTATAGTTCACCAACACCCAAACACAACACAGCCAAAATTTCTGGATTTAACAGATCAAGCGAAACAAGCCAATATTGAAGGTATGGCAGGTGGCTTTGCTACAGCAGTTTCACTTGCTCGTGCCAAATGGGAGTCAGAAGGTCGTCCTAAAGACAGTACTGGTCGTAACTCGGTTAATTATGATGGTTCGGTGTTGATATTAACCACTGAAGATGATGATATTCGACCGGGCTATGTAGTATCCTCGGCAACAGGTCAGGACAATGGAGCTACCTTAGGCACAGGTTTTACATCAGCTAATTGTGTTGATATCTGGCAAAATATTTTTCAACAACCACCGCGCATAACCAATGCTATAGCAACCTTGAATAGTGACGCAACGATAGATTACTTAGCTGCTAAGTCAGGTACGGGGGCTTCTACATTATGTCATTTCTATTTAAAAGAAACGCTAGATAAAAGTGGCGATACCTACACAGATCCAGGCACAGTGACAGATACTGGTAATAGTAATAACTTTACTTACCAACCAGCAAATAGTGCTGTTGTGGTTTACATTAATAACAATTAATTTTCCGATTAAAAATAATAAGGTTTAGATTATGAAAACGTTAGCAAATAAAAGTTTTAGCACGCAAAAGGGTTTTACCCTGATTGAATTAGTTGTGGTTATTGTTATTTTAGGTATTTTAGCGGCAACAGCGGCACCTAAGTTTATAAATTTACAAGATGATGCGCGCTCTGCTACCTTGCAAGCCGTTAAAGCATCAATACAATCTGCATCTACACTGGTGCATAGCAAGTCGTTAATAAAAGGTAATCAAGATAGCGCCAAAGCTAATGGAGTCGATGTAATTATCAATGGAAATACGCTTGATATAAATTTTGGATATCCAGTAGCTGATTATTCTCCCGCATCTGTTGATGGTTCATGGGATAACCTAATCGAAGTATCAACCGATTTTGATACGGCAGTAGTTGGTGACTCATTTGTTGTTTATCCTAAAGGACAAACAAAGCCCGACGCCATTCCTGCTTCTCCTTATGCCGCAACAGCTAATGCGAATTGTTTTACTTTTTATACTCAATCCGCAGCAATAGATGAACTGCCAGTAATACAAGTAGTGGACTGTTTATAATTTTACAACCATAAAATTAAAAAAGGAGAGCTAAGCTCTCCTTTTTTAATTAATCTCATTTTTCAGTGTTATTACAATTTTGTTAGGCAGATTATAATTTGTTAAATGTCGATATATTTTTGATTAAGATTGCATTATGCTGTTGATACAAGATATTAAGTTAACTAACTGTTAGCATAATAATGTTTAATTATAAGCACTTAATTTTTGATGTGAGGTAGAATGAATACAAAGGGATTTACCTTAATAGAATTGGTTGTTGTGATTGTCATCCTTGGCATTCTAGCCGCAACTGCAGCCCCGAAATTTATCAATTTGAAAGCTGATGCACAGACCGCGACTTTACAAGGGGTCAAAGCAGCAATGCAGGGCGCTGCTGCTATGGTTTATAGTAAGTCCCTTGTAAAAGGTAATCAGAGTATAGGTAGATCTAGCGTCACACTTAGTGATGGCGACCTTGTGATTAAATATGGTTATCCACGAGCGAATATTAATGAATGGCAGCGACTAATTGATGTCGACGAAAATTTTGCTTACAAAATATTTGGTACTAGCTCATTAGACGTTTTAGTTATTTACCGTAAAGACTCACCAGAGCCAACCGGAGGAGGTAGTCCCTGTATGGTTTATTATTTGGAGCCCACAGCGCCAAATACAGCCCCCCAATTTGTACTAAATAAGTGTGAATAATCCTTAAAGCGTAAACGAGGAAATAAAGTGAATAATGCAAAATCAACGAGGTATTCGTCAAAAACATTTGCACAAGGCTTTACCTTAATTGAATTGGTTATTGTTATTATTATTTTGGCTATTTTATCTGTTACGGTAATGCCAAAATTTTTCACCTCTAAAGGTTTTTCTGAGTACGCTTACCGTACTGATATCATTGCAAAGTTGCGTTTGATTCAAACTAAGGCTATGCAACAAACTGCTTCTAATAATATATTTTGTCATCGTGTTTTAGTCACAGCTACCAAGTTAGGGGCTCCTGATGATTGTGATGCAACACCAGCCTTTGCTACACAGTGGCAAGAAAGCCCTACTCGATTACAAATAAATACCCAAGATGATATTACGCTATCTACAAATATATCAGACAACAGCTTTAGTTTTGATAGCATGGGACGCCCCTCATGTGGAAGCTCCTGTACCATTACCATCAATGGGATTGAAAGCCTGATTGTAAAAATAGAACCTGAGGGCTATATTCATGGACTTTAAGCTAATATGTAATATCAAATTATTAGCTCCTCGCCATAGTTTTCAAGATGGCTTTACTTTAATTGAGACCATTGTCGGTATTGTGGTGTTATCAATTGCCTTTTCGATATTTACTACCTTAATTTACCCACTAGCTAATCAAAGTGCTGAGCAAGTACATCAAATAAAAGCAGCAGAGTTAGGTCAGTCAATGATCAATGAAATTTTAGGTAAAGCTTTTGATGAAAATTCTGAAATGTCGGGAGGGATGATCCGCTGTGGTGAAGACATTAATAGTGATGGTGAAATTAAAACAGTCGATGGGGAAATTGCTTGCTCGACAGTGTTAACAAATGAAGAGTCTGATAATCGTGCATTGTTCGATGATGTGGATGATTATAATAATCTGAATGTAATAGAAAGCTCATTAGCTGCGGGGTTAGGTAACATTTATACTGGCTACAAGGTTAATGTTAGTGTGAAAAATGATAGTAATTATGATGGTGAATTTGTTAATGGAGTGGATAATAATTACACTGCTAAATTAATTCTGTCTCTTATACACATCTGACGCTGCCGACGACTCCTTACGTGTAGA